>ERZ1031273.9-NODE-9-length-138308-cov-34.318467_pt1 | contig 138308 bp, 120 predicted proteins | sample MGYA00516575_ERZ1031273 | MGnify/ENA primary metagenome ERZ1031273 (study PRJEB33718, sample SAMN03159816) | human skin metagenome | collected 2014-02-25 | study: EMG produced TPA metagenomics assembly of the PRJNA266117 data set (Human skin bacterial metagenome... | reverse complement strand
TGGATCAAATAACCGCAACACGCCCGGAAAAGACACACTTTTCTTTACTTAACCCAAAAAGGACGCGAGCACCCTTTAAACCAAAGAACCCCAGGCCGGAAAACTTCCTGACCTGGGGTTTTGGAGCCGGAAACGGGACTCGAACCCGTAACCTACTGATTACAAATCAGTTGCGCTACCAATTGCGCCATCCCGGCAACTTTAAAGCGACCTTTTGGCGTTAGCCGTCGCTGGCTCGAAAGAATCAGAGTCAACCTGAGAATCGAACTCAGCTGTGCCGCTGACAGGCGATTGTACAGGTTGGCAAGCAGAAGTTAAAAACGACACCACAGGAAAACTGCAACCGCACTTCTTGAACACTTTTCCACACGCTAAAGGCCCCGCTCAGATAGGCAAATTCACCGCCTCAAAAACGAATTAAGATTCTCGGTCACTGACGGGGTAGTGTGACTATCGCTAAATCACTGGGGCTATGTTTCTGCAACGTCTCCGCATCGCGTCTTTGCAGCATCACTGCAATGCACCCCAGGCAGTATCGGGGAAAGGAAGTGTCGACATGTCATTCGCTGGTGACAGCAATTCCAACGCCGGAGAAAACTCCGCTGCGAAGAATGATCTCTACGACGCTGAAGCCACTGTCTCTTACGACGACACTCCGCAGACCCAGTTTCCTGCAATCGAAGGTCAGTCCACCTTCAAGCAGCGCGTGATTGATTTCGTTTCCGGCCCAACGGCAACTGTCGACCTAGTGCACTCGACTACTACCCCGCTGCCGCTGGCACCGATCGATTATTCCGACCCGAGTCAGGTCACGGCCGTACTCGATCTCGCTGCTCGCATCGGCGGGCTATTGCTGGCATGTGGCTCGGGCAACCGCGATACCGAGCTACAAATTAAGGCCGTGACCTCAGCCTATGGCCTCACCCAAATCCAAGTCGATATCACGTTGACCTCCGTGACGGTCTACCACCTCATCGGCGCGCGCCGTACCCCTATTACCGCGATGCGCGTTGTCACCGCACCAGTGCCCGACTTCGAGCGCTTGCGTCACACCGACCGTGTCATCCGCCGAATTCGCGCGGGCCACCTGAGCTTGGAGGAGGCTATTGAGGCTATCGACAAGGTCGAGCGTGAGCCCGCAAAATACCGCCTCCGCGTCATCTACACTGGCTGGGCATTGCTGGCTTCATCTGTGACAGTGCTGCTCGGCTCGAGTTTCGAGGTCGCCCTTATCGCGGCTGCGGTCACACTGGCCATCGTCATCGTGATTGGTGAACTCGCTGCCCGCGAGTTGCCCACATTCTTTCAGAATGCAGTCGGCGGTCTCATTGCCACGCTCTCCGCTGCTGTGCTCAATGCGGCGCAGGCGTATCTCCCCTTTGAGATGCAGCCATCCAGGCTGATCGCCTCGGGAATTATCGTGATGCTCGCCGGCCTAACCCTCGTGCAAGCACTGCAAGACGGCATCACCGGCGCACCTGTGACTGGCTCCGCGCGCTTCTTCGACACCATGTTGTTGACCGGCGGAATCGTCGCTGGCATCGCAATGGGCATCGAGTTTTCCGGAATGCTGGGCATTCCGCTTCCCGACGTCATCGCGGGTTCTGACCTCAACCTGGCACAGGCGACAGTGAGGGTGATAGCGGGAACTACCGCCTCAATCGCATTTGCGTTGGCCTCGAATGCTGGGTTCACCGCGCTGTCGGTGTCCGGAACAGTCGCCCTGCTGGGATCGATGACCTACTACTACGTGTTGACTCCGCTGGGAGTTCATCCGGTGACCAGCGCAGGCGCGGCAGCAACGCTGATTGGTCTCATCGGTGGCCTGCTGGCACGACGTTGGTCCATCCCGCCGCTGATTACGGCAGTGGCAGGCGTAACCCCGCTGCTTCCGGGTATGACGATCTACCGCGGTATGCACGCACTGCTGCACGACCACCCGACCAAGGGGTTTACGGCGCTAGCCTCAGCGCTAGGCATTGCGACGGCACTAGCTGCGGGTATTGTCCTCGGTGAATGGATGGCGCGCAGGCTCCGTCGCCCTCGCGCACTGCGCGAAGACAGTGGCCTGACCCGTCCAATCCGGGCCGGTATGCGTCGCATCCGTCCTGTGAATCCGCGGAACAAGCCTCGCCGTCCACGCAACTACCGCTTCAAGGGCGGTATGAACCCGCGCGTGGACTAGTCGCTGCGTGAACTGGTCGCTTCCGGAACCAGGTTCTCCACACCGCGCGACCTATCAACAACGTGGTAGAATAAGGTTTTTGAATTGTAAGTAGCGCTTAAAGCTGAAACTGCGTCATCACAATCCCATTCCTTCTTCACTGAACTCGGTTGAGCTCAGTGCCGGGAGCATGTGGCGAGATGGCTGGCAGAAGTAGGTGTATGGGGCGCAATTAAGGCCATGCTTGCCAGGAGGATTCGTGCCACCGAAGGTCACAGACACTCGCACTGCTCAGAACGAGGCTCTTCACAAGGTCGAAGAAAAGACCGCTGCTGGCGCACGGCGAATTGTTGCTACCTTCGCCGAGGACTTCTACGATGCCGTCACTCTGATGTGCATGCTCGGAGTGGAGAAGGAAGGCCTGAGCTTCAAGAAGGTTCACGAGGAGTACGAGAAGGAAAACGCTCCGAAGACCGCAAAGCGCACACGCAAGTCCACTAAGAAGACTGCGAAGAAGTCGACCAAGAAGGCTGCAAAGAAGACCACTCGTAAGACGGCGAAGAAGGCTGCCAAGAAGGCCGCTAAGAAGACGACGAAGAAGGCTGCCAAGAAAACAACCAAGAAGGCAGCTAACTAACGGGGTCACGCAGCATGGGTCTTAGCGGGAAAAAGGCGGTTGCCGCAGTAGCTGTCGTTGCGGCAGTGTCCATGACGGCTACCGCATGCCAGGCAAAGCCGGCAGCGGAGATCGTCGGCAAGCAATGGCAGATAACCGCAATTTTTGATGACCCAAACCTGCCCCACGGTGTGCCGGACGGAACTCAGGCGCCGACTATTACGCTGGGACAGACAACATATGCCTTCGCTGATTCCTGTGGCAACGGCTCTGGTTCGCTGCAGTGGAAGGGCGAGGCGGTCGAATTCGGCGCCCCGGAGCAGACTCGCAGTTTGGACTGCTCAGACCAGGCGCAGACCTATTCGGAGCGCTTCCACAAGATTGTTGCGGGCGAATTCGTCTACACGCAGGACAACAATGGTCTGCGCATGCGAGAGATGAAAGACCCCAAGCCAGGCGAGGATCGCCGTGGCTGGACTGCGACAACTTCGGGTTACACCGAGGGGCGCTGACGCCACTTCTGATCGACAGGCGCATCGGTGCCGGGGTGAGAAACCCGTGCGTAAGAACCGCGGTGGTAAATGAGCGGATTGATTTCTTCACGCTTGCCGATAGCCACAATATCCGCCGTCACAATCCAGTGATCGCCGCCTTCGTAAACATCGACGACGGTGCAATCAATCCACACGGAGCAGCCGTGCAATAAAGGGTTGCCCAGCTCAGAGCGGGTCCACTTCCCCGTCTTGAACTTTTCGCCATTACTGCGGCCGAAGGCTGCCGAGATATCCTCCTGATCCTCGGCCAACACATTGACGGAGAAGCGTCCAGCGTTCCGTATATGCGGCCAGGACCGCGAGGTCTTCATGACAGTAAACAGAACCATCGGTGGAGTGAGACTCAGCGAGGAAAAAGACTGGCAGGCGAAACCGTACGCTTCGCCTTCATCCTCGGTGGCGATAATGGTCACGCCAGTGGTGAACTCACTCATCGCGCCACGGATAGACATTTCATCCAATTCGACGGGGCCGCCAAGTTCGACATGGTCGTCGCGGGTAGCTTCCGGACTATTGAGAGCCGCAGCTGATCGGTCGGTGCTCGAATTTGTTGAATCTGTCATGTAATAGACCTTAATCTGAATCCGAACACAGTAAAGACGAGGTAGGGTTTACCACCCCAAGAGCCCCCGATAGCGCCACGATGTTGTTACCGTCGTTGGCCCGCTACCCGGCTGACGGTGCCGACGGCGCTGCGGTTGTCGATCCAACGACAAACTCAGTCTCCAACAAGGCGCGAGGAGCGCGACCGCTGTCCTCGCGTGCGGCCTCAAGTTCCTCGGCCAGCGCGCGGCCGACGGCAATGCCCTTCTGCCTATTCGGCTGAATTACAGTGGTCAGCTTGTGGAAGAGGGCGCGCTCGATTCCGTCAAAGCCTGTGATGGACAGGTCCTCCGGAACACGAATTCCGTTCTCCTTGGCATATTCCAAGACCGCAATTGCCTGAGTATCCGTGGTACAGACCACCGCCGTGAGATCCGGGTTGTCGGTCAGCAGCTGGCGAGCCGCATCGCGGTTATTCTCGCGGTCATTGAGGTGACGCTCGATGATAGGCACATCTGCCTGCTGAATACCGGCCTCGGCAAGCGCTTCCAGCGCACCTTCGACGCGGTTCTTCTGCACCTGGTGATGAGCTTCTGCCAGCCGCTTCTCCGTGACATATCCCGAGTTCGGGGTACGCGACAATCGCACTGACAAGATTCCCACCTTGCGATGTCCCAGTTCAGTCAGGTGTCGCACCGCGGGCTTGATGGCCTCACGGTCATCGATGCCCACAAACGGTAGAGCCACCGCATCTGCAGGCTGGTCGCACACGACCGTCGGCAAGCCACGGGCGCGCACGGCAGCGAGGAACGGATCGTTGTCCGCGACGGAGTAGACCACGAAACCGTCGACCACCGCTTGCCGAATCAGATTGAGATCTACGTCCCCACCCTCCTCGGAGGAAGCTGGAATGACCAACATGGAGTCGCCCATTTCGCCGAGCTCCTCTGCGAGGCCGGCGAGAAAATCCACCGACGCAGGGTCTTCAAAAGCGAACGGGAGGTGCTCGGTGAACAGCACGCCGATGGCGCCAACCCGGCGCATGCGCAGACCGCGAGCCATTGGGTCCGGCCCGGGATAGCCAAGCCGCTCCGCAGTTTCCAAGATGTGCTCCCGCAACTTCTCCGAGAGCTGGTCAGGGCGGTTGTAGGCATTGGATACGGTCGTGCGCGAGACCCCAAGTTCTGCAGCGATGGAAGCCAAGGTGCCACGACGACGCCGACTTTGCACGGAATACCGACCCTTCTTGAAAAACCAACAGCGACTGCCCGCTCAGATATCTTCGTCCAGCTACCTCAGGTAGAAAACCTCGATTTTATGGAAAAGAACTACAACGAGCATCACACGCATCTAATCGCGGACAACTTTACCCAACGAATGTGCGCGACTGTCATTTCGGCCACTCCGGCAGAGGCCCGCCTTGTGACTGGGTCTCCGCAGCCCCTACTATGTTCTTTGAACTAAAAGACAACTGTTTTCAATAGCGGTTAATGCTCAGGAGCTGAATAAAAGGAATAATTCAGCCCGCAACAGGATTGGATACAAAAATGAAGGCACGCTTTTCCACGCGCATCGCGGCGCTAGTCGCCAGCGCCGGCCTCGTCGCAGGTCTCGGCGCATGCTCCAGCAATGATGACAGCACCACATCCGCGGGCAAGTCCGAAGACACCATCAAGGTGGTCACCTCCACCAAGGTCTGGGCGGACGTCGCCGACGCAGTCACCGACGACGAGAAGGTCGCCATCGACCCGATTATCGCGTCCAACGACATCGATCCTCACTCCTACGAACCGGCCGCAGCCGACATGGCAAAGGTAGAGGACGCCGATATTCTCGTCGCAGGTGGCGGGCATTACGACGCATGGCTGACCTCCTCTCTGCGTGACGCAAAGGATAAGGTCATCATCTCTGCGCTGCCGCAGGAAGAGGGCCACAACCACGATCACGATCACGAAGGCCATAACCATGATCACGAGGGCCACGATCACGACCACGATCACGAGGGCCATGACCACGACCATGGCGACCACGACGGCCACGAGCACCACCACCACGATGGCGAGGCCAACGAGCACGTCTGGTACAACACCGATGCGGTTGAAGAAACTGCAGAGCAGCTCGCCGAAGCTCTGACCAAGATGGGCGCCAAGGCCGACACCAAGGCTGTCGATAAGGAAATCAAGGACATCGAAGAGGCCAAGAGCAAGCTCAAGGCCGCTAAGGTTGCTCAGGTTCACCCGCTGGCCGATGACATCCTGAAGGACACGAAGGTTAAGGACATCACCCCGAAGGGCTACCGCCAGTCCACGCTGAATGAGTCCGAGCCGTCGGCAAGCGATGTCAATGAAATGCTCAAGCTGATCGAGTCCGGCGAGCTGGACTACCTCATCGACTCGCCACAGACCCACGACCAGGTCTCGCAGCGACTCGTCGAGGCAGCCAAGGCAAAGGGCGTTAAAATCGTCGATGTTTTTGAGTCGCCGAGCACTGGCCAGTCGTTCTTTGACCTCTACAAGCAAACCCTTTCCGATATGGAGTCCGCATAACTTTGCCCTCACTGACTTTTACTGACGCAGCCGTCGAACCGCTGTGGTCCGGTCTGAATTTGGATATCGAGCCCGGCGAGTTCTTGGCCATCCTGGGTCCGAACGGCGTCGGCAAATCCACGCTGCTGACCACCGCCCTTGGCATGCGGCGGCTGACTCACGGTTCAGTAAAAGTCGACGGGAATCTGGGATACATTCCGCAGCAGCGGATGTTCGAGCCCTCGCTGCCCATTCGGGTTCGCGACCTCGTCGAGCTGGCAGCTGGCAAGAACCGCTCCGCCACCGACGAGATGCTGGAGTTTGTCGGCGCAACGGGTATTGCGGACCGTCGTGTCGGCACGCTCTCTGGCGGTCAGCAACAGCTTGTGCGTCAGGCGCAGGCGCTCGTTTCGGCACCGGATTTTTTGCTTTGCGACGAGCCTCTGCTCTCCCTCGACCCTGCGGCACAACGAACCACGGTCAAGCGCCTGGACCGGCATCGCCGGGAAAATGACACGGCAGTCGTCTTTGTCACCCACGACATCAACCCCATCCTGGGCGTCTGTGACCGGGTGCTCTACCTGACGCCGCATGGACATGCGGTCGGATCGGTCGAGGAAATCATCACCTCAGAGACGCTCTCGGAGCTCTACCAAACCAAAATTGTGGTTGCCCGTGTCGAGGGAAAGTTGGTTATCGCCTAATGACCCTACTGGCTCAGTATTTCTCCGACACCGCCGCTCTACTCCAGGTCGGCTTCGTCCACAATGCCCTCATTGCAGCGGCACTGCTTGGGCTGATTTCCGGCATCATCTCGCCACTAATCGTCATGCGGCAGATGAGCTTCACTGTCCACGGCACCAGTGAGCTGGCACTCATGGGCGCATCCGCGGCTCTATTACTGGGTGTCAGTGTCAGCAGCGGCGCCATTATCGGCTCGGTGCTCATCGCAATAGTCCTGGCAGCACTGTCGCTTCGAGGGCGCCAAGATGCGGTTGTGGGCGTGGTTTTGAGCTTCGGCATGGGCTTATCGGTGCTGTTTATCCACCTCTACCCTGGCCGGACAAGTACCGCGTTTTCACTTCTCACCGGCCAGATCATTGGTCTGACTGACACTTCTCTATGGACGATGGCCATCGTCGCGGTCATCGTCGTCGGCGGCGTTGCCTGGAAATGGCGGCCGCTGCTATTCGCCTCCGCCGACCCCATCATGGCCGCCGCTAGTGGTGTCAATGTGAAGGCGCTATCGATCTACTTCGCGATTCTCACCGGTCTCGTGGCCGCCCAGGGCGTGCAAATCGTCGGCTCTCTGCTCGTCATCGCCCTGATTATCACCCCGGGTGCCGCAGCCGCATTCGTTACTGCCTCGCCGGTGAAGGCCATCATCCTCTCGACCATCTTCGCTGAGGTCGCGGCTGTCGGCGGCATCGTTCTCTCGCTCGCACCGGGTATCCCGGTCAGCGTTCTAGTGACGACAATCGCGTTTGTCATCTACCTCATCTGCTACGCCATCGGAACGGTGCAGTCGCGTAAGGCAACGCGTGACGACGTTCAGGCTGCCAAGTGGAGAAAATAGACACATACGCTTTTCGGAGTAGCTGTTAAAACAACAAAAATATCGGGCAGCTCCTCGAGTGACGATTGCGGAGAAGGTGCGTCCACCTTCCCTCTCGCCACCGAGGGGCTGCCCGTATTTTTACTGGATTCTCTAAAAGCAGACTCCAATACCCCCAGCTCTTTTTAAGACTGCGAGGCTGCCGAAATGGGGTGACCCGGCAGACAGAAAAACTAACGCTGAGGATGTCGTGGTCTGACATCTCAGTGACCCAAAAGCTAGCTGTACAAGCCACCGCTAGGTCCGTGAGCATCCCTAAATTACGGCCAATTACGCCCCCATTTCTAGGAGCATGATATGCCCGCCCTCCCCTTCAGGAAACTACGGATAATTTTCTGTTGGAAGTGATAATAACGCCGTCATTTCTGCAGCGCACGCCGGAAATAGAATTATCTTTAAAGCACTGAGCTACTGGGGGTAGCCATAAGTACCGGACGCCATTTAGAACGCAAAATACCCCACGTAAACGCCATTACTATAACGAATTGATAATGGCGCCTACGGGGGTATCAAATGCGCTACTGACTACTCTTAGCCCGGCGCTGGCGGGCAAACTCACTCAGGGTCACACCGGCAGCAACGGAAGCATTGAGAGACTCAACCCAGCCAGTCATCGGAATGGACATGATGGTGTCACAGGTATCGCGCACCAGGCGCGAAAGCCCCTTGCCCTCAGAGCCGACGACCACAACCACCGGGGTGGTGCCGTCGTACGTGTCCAGCGTGTGGTCGCCACCGGCATCCAAGCCAACGACCTGATAGCCAGCCTTCTGGAACTGCTTGAGCGAGCGCACCATGTTGGTCGCACGCGCAACTGGCAGACGCGCAGCAGTACCAGCTGAGGTACGCCAGGCGACGCCCGTAATGGCAGCCGAGCGACGCTCCGGAATCACCACACCGTGACCGCCAAAGGCCGCCACCGAGCGAATGACCGCGCCCAGATTACGGGGGTCGGTGATGTTATCCAGGCAGACGATAAGGCCCGGCTCCCCGGTCTTGGCCACCGAATCAATCAGATCTTCGACAGATGCGTACTTGTACGGCGGAATCTGCAGGCCGATACCCTGGTGCATAGTGTTGCCGGTCATGGTGTCCAACTCGTGGCGGGGCACCTCGCGAATCGGGATACCACGGGAGTTAGCGATACGCACTGACTCCTGCAGGCGCTCGTCATTGTCGGTACCCAGCGCCACAATCAGCGCTGCCGCTGGCACCTTTGCATGCAGGCACTCCACGACCGGGTTACGGCCAACTACCAGCTCGGTGCCATCCCCCTTGCGCTCATGACGCCCGGAGTCACGGCGGCGCTTCTCTTTCGCCCGCTTATGAGCTGCGTGATAAACGCGGTCCTCTGCTTTCGGGGTCGGCCCCTTGCCACGCAAGCCACGCTTTTGGCCACCGGAGCCGCCAACGTTCTTCTTGCTTGCCTTGCGCACTGCACCACGACGACCGTTGCCTGCCATAGCTACCTGCTTCCTGTTGTTAATAGTTTTCTTTAGCTTTAGTCAGCGACAGACCATGCCGGACCATCCGCGGTATCAGTTACCTCGATACCCGCTTCCTTCAGACGGTCGCGTACAGCATCAGCCGTAGCCCAGTCCTTCTCTGCACGAGCCCGGGTGCGCTCCTCCAACTGGTGCTCAACCAGCACACCGAGCGCATGCATTGCTGCATCAGAACCAGAATCGGAGGTTGCCCACTGCTCATTCAGCGGATCGAATCCAAGGACTGCGGCCATAGCGCGGACAGCACCGGCAATCTCCTTGGCCTTGGTCTCGTCGCCGTCGGCAAGCGCCTGATTGCCTCCACGGACAGCGTTGTGGATTTCCGCGAGCGCGCGTGGGACGGCGAGGTCGTCGTCGAGCGCTGCTTCGAACGCCGGCGTCCACTCACCGATTTCGATATCGCCGAGCTTATCGACGGCACGGTGCATAAACGCCTCGATACGACGGTAGCCCGCTGCCGCTTCCTGCAGAGCCTCCTCGGAGTACTCCAGCACGGAGCGGTAGTGCGCACTACCGAGGTAGTAACGCAGCTCAACCGGACGAACCATGGTCAGGATATGCGGCACGGACAACACGTTGCCGAGCGACTTCGACATCTTTTCGCCGGCCATTGTGACCCAGTGATTGTGCATCCAGTAGCGAGCAAAGCCGTCGCCGGCTGCGTGCGACTGCGCAATCTCGTTTTCATGGTGCGGGAACTGCAGGTCGAGACCGCCACAGTGGATGTCGAACTCCGAGCCCAAGTAGTAGGTGGCCATGGCGGAGCACTCCAGGTGCCAGCCCGGACGGCCATTGCCCCACGGCGTCGGCCACGAGGGCTCGCCCGGCTTGGCCGCCTTCCACAGCGCGAAATCGTGCGCACCGCGCTTGCCCGGAGTGTTGGTCTCGCCCTGCTCCATCTCGTCAACGCGGTTGCCGGACAGGCTACCGTAGTCGCTGCCTTCAGCCTTGGACCAGGCGTCCACGTCAAAATAGACGCTGCCATCGACAGCGTAGGCGAAGCCGTTATCCATCAGACGCTGCATATACTCCACCATCTGAGTGACATGTCCGGTGGCACGCGGCTCAACGCTCGGCGGAAGAACACCGAGCTGGTTGTAGGCCCAGGTAAATTCGCGCTCAAAGCGGGAGACCCACTCCCACCAAGGGCGGCCGTGCTCGGCGGCCTTATTCAAGATCTTGTCATCGATATCGGTGACGTTACGCACAAACGCGACGTCATACCCCTTGGCGATCAGCCAACGGCGCAAGATATCAAAGGCCACGCCAGAGCGAACATGGCCAATGTGCGGCTGAGCCTGCGGAGTCGCACCGCACAGGTAAATGGAGGCATGCCCCTCGCGGAGAGGCTCAAAATCCTTCAGTTGGCGGGTTGCGGTATCGAAGATTTGAAAAGTCACAGCCCCGAGCATAGCGGGGAAATAGATACGGGTGAAAAAGAGAAAACGGCTAGCGCACACGGGCAATGTGTGTGCGCTAGCCGTTACCCGTAAAAGTGCAGAAAATCCCTACTGGGAGGAAAACCGATAAGGGGGTCGACTTATGCGTCTGCGTCCAGGTCCACCGGCTTATCGTCGGCTTCATCCTTCTTCTCACCAGCGGCACCTTCCTGTGCCAGTGTGCGGTGACGTTCGATAGTGGCATCGACGCGGGCAAAGACTTCCTCGACCTTGGCCTCATCAACGCCGTCGGCAAGCGCGAGCTCACCGACGAGAACCTGGCGAGCCTTGCTCAACATACGCTTTTCACCGGCGGACAGACCGCGGTCCTGATCGCGGCGCCACAGGTCACGGACTACCTCAGCGACCTTGTTAATATCGCCCGAACCCAGGCGTTCCTGGTTGGCCTTGTAGCGGCGGGACCAGTTGCCGGCCTCTTCCACATCGGTCTCACGTAGCACGGAGAAGACCTTCAGCAGCCCCTCTTCACCGACAACGTCGCGGACGCCGACCAGCTCGGCATTCTTGGCGGGCACTTGGATGTTCAGATCACTCTGCAGAATCTGCAGTACGAGGTACTGAACGGTCTCGCCGTTAAGCTCTCGTTCAATGATGTTTTCGATTTTCGCAGCTCCGTGGTGCGGATAAACTACGGTATCGCCAATGCTGAATTCCATGTAATGCACACGCCCTTTCCAACGGCCTTCCACCCTATCATGTCCCCCCATGATTTTACGGGTAGTATGAGAACATCTTAGGAAGACACTAAGGTGTTCTTTAAATACTGAAAATCCTATCGCCCATCCTCAAGCTACTGGAGGAAATCTAGTCATGGCCTTCAAGTCCGTACTTCGCCGCAGCGCCCTCATCACCGTCTCCGCAGCATCCGCAGTTGCACTTGCTGCTTGTGGCGCCGGTCAGATTTCGCAGACCGCAAATCAGCACCCGGCTGTAGACGGTGCGATGAACGGCGGCGAAGATGCTGCCGGCAAGGGTGCTGAGAACACCAACTCGGCTCTTGGCTTCGTCAACATCCGCGACGCTCACATCCTGGTCGACCCGGAGGCTGGTACCGCTGGTCTGAAGTTCTCCGCCAGCAACCAGCAGCGCGCTACCGAGTCGGTCTACAAGCTGAAGTCCGTCACCGTTGAAGGTATCGGCGAGGTTGAGCTGAAGAAGGTCGCTGAGACACCTTCCTTCGCTAAGGCTGCAAAGGGCGAGGACTCCCTGCCGCGTGAGTGCCAGATTGTTGCCGGCCCGAAGTCCGTCATCGATCCGCTGGCTAAGACCGCCAAGGACAACACCGGCTGCATCGCGTACTACACCAATGAGCTGGACCCGAGCACCCTGGTTGGCGACAAGAGCAGCGCTGCTGGCCAGAACCGCGAGGCCACCTTCGAGTTCACTGACCCGCAGGGCCAGACCAACACCTACGACCTGGACATCACCATCTCTGCTGACATTCTGGAAGCTGGCGCACCGAACCGCGGTGCTGACGGCATGATTGAATCCAAGTAATCGCAGCACAGTGGTGTTCCTGCGCTGTTCGCGCGCAGCGCACTTTTAGGCGCTGGTACAGCGCAGTCCTGTCCCGCAAATAACGCGAGGCGCCTCATCGAGCGGGCATGGGCGATTGGTCGCTTGATACGGGCCACGGCGGTACAGTCAGTCCTTGACACATGTCATTGACTCTGCCCTGGCCCGTTCTCGCGTATCTGGGGCAATTTTTTAGCGACATTTCCCGCACATCCCGCACCAAACGTTGTCGGGTCTGTCGCCCCCTCGTTTGAAGCAAAGGTGGTTGCACCGTGGCCAAGACCAAAGACGAAGCCTACGAATGCTCGGCATGCGGTTGGCAGGTGTCAAAATGGGTCGGCCAATGTCCCAACTGCAAAGAGTGGGGCACGCTGGAGAAGGTCACTATCCGCTCCAGCAGCGGGAAGTCCGGCTCCACCCTTGAGGACAAAATCGCCGCCCGGGCAGCCAAGCAACGTCGCCGGAGTGCTGCCGCAACGGAGCCCGGCACGCGGGGCGGTCGTCGTAAAGCATCTTCCACTTCCGTCGCGGCTGAGAGCCAGCGTTTAGCACAGCGCGCGCTTGACGACGAGGCGGAGGAACGTTTCCTCGCCGAGACCTCCGCAACAGATCGAATCCCCACTTCATCTTCCGAGTTGACCGCGATCACGGGGATTTCCGCCAAGGCTGCGCACGCGGTGCGCACGGGCATCGGCGAGCTGGATCGAGTGCTCGGTTCCGGTATTGTGCCGGGTTCGTTGGTGCTCTTGGCAGGCGAACCGGGGGTTGGTAAGTCGACGCTGCTACTTGAAGTGGCCTACCGCTGCGCGGACGGCGATTTGGGGCCGACGCTTTACGTCACCGGTGAGGAATCGGTCGGTCAGGTGCGGCTGCGTGCCGAGCGCACTGGCGCACTGTCGGACTCGCTGTACCTGTCGGCAGTGTCGAATATCGAGGACGTCATCGATCTGACGCTGGAGCTCTCCCCCGGTCTGCTCATTGTGGACTCTGTGCAGACGATGCGTGCCGACGTCGAAGGTGCTCGCGGTGGCGTTGCCCAGGCTCGCGCCGTAACCTCTGCGCTGGCGGCGCTGGCAAAGGAGACCGGAACTGCGATTTTCCTGGTAGGACACGTGACCAAGGACGGCAATGTGGCCGGCCCGCGCACAATGGAACACCTGGTTGATGTGGTGCTCAACTTCGAGGGTGATAGGCATTCGGGGCTACGCTTCTTGCGCGGCCTGAAAAACCGTTTCGGAAGCACCGATGAAGTGGGCTGCTTCGAGCAGACGGCGGGCGGCATTGCGGAAGTTGAGGATCCCTCGGGGCTGTTTTTGCATCACCGAACGCCGACCTCGGGAACTGCAATTACCGTGGCCATGGATGGCCGCAGACCGCTGCTGGCGGAGGTGCAGGGCCTGGTAATCAATACCGAGGCGCACAACCCGCGACGCAATGTCTCTGGCCTCGACCCTCGCCGCGTGCCGATGGTCGCGGCCGTGCTGACTGAACATGGAAACTTCAAGCAGTTGGCCCGCATGGAGATGTACGTGTCCACCGTCGGCGGTATGACGCTGTCGGAGCCTGCCGCGGACCTGGCAATCGCGCTGGCACTGGCCTCATCCATGACTAAGCGGACCTTCCAGGACAAAACCATTGCACTCGGCGAACTGGGGTTGGCCGGCGAAGTGCGCCGAGTGACCGATTTGGAGTGGCGGCTTAAGGAAGCTCATCGAATGGGCTTCGACACGGCAATTGTGCCCAGAGGCGCAAAAGGCCCGGCGGGGATGCGGCTGCTGGAAGCAGGCACCGTTGCCGAGGCCATTGAGCTTGGGTTGGGAACTAAGCGCTAGCGCATGTTGAACGTGTAGGCGTCAGAGTTGTTGTCACCAATCACGCCGTAGAAGATGTACGACCCGGAGGGCGCTGGGACGCGGTCTTCTTCGGAGCACTTGTTCGGCGCCGAGGTCAGACGCGACCAGGTGGCGGCATAGTTGACTTCCTCGCCCGGTGCCAATACCAGTTCACCGTGGCCTTCGGAGTCATTGCAGTCCACATCCGACCAGACGCGCTCGTACGTTGCCAGGTCGTACACCTCGAAGCGCAACTGCTGCTCATCGAGGTTCACGCGGCATTCACCGCCGGTGGGATTGTGGACGGTAATTGCCAGAGTCGGCTGCTCATCGCCGTAGTTCGGCTGATCCGAGGTGGCTGTCACCTGCAGGTCTGCAAGGCTACAGTCCTTTTTGTTCGCAAGCGCCGCCTGAGCGTCATCCTTCGCGGAATCTTCGCCTTCCTTAGCGTCCGTCTTGGCATCCTTGTCAGACTTGTCCTTCGTCGAGTCCTTGTCAGACTTAGGCGCGTAAGGTTCCTTGGGCTGTTCCGGAGGGGTCACCTCTTTCCCGTCATCCCTGGTGACATTCACCGGTTCAGAATCCTCGCTGTCCCGGTTTACCAGTGCGGAAATACCCCAGCCCAGGAGAACGAGGATGATAACGAGCAACACCGCCGCGGCGATACGCCGACGCCGGTAGATTTCTGGAGGCAGCTTATTGGTCACACATTTAGGTTAGCGGGTTCTCGCTGACTCCATGGGTAACGACGGTCTCAGCGCGTCCGTCCTCCAAGCGGTACCGCATACCGACAACGCCCACCTCGCCGGTCACCAAGCGCGATGAAATCTCTGGCGAGCGATCAATAATGTGATTAACAATCTCGCGCACGTGGCGCCGCTCAAATTCGTCGATTTCCGTCTCGCCATCTTTGCGAGCCGCCAACAGCGACGGGGTGACTTTCTCAATCAGCACACGCTGGAAACCACCCGGCAGTTCGCCACCGTCCAGTGCATTCTTCGCCGCAGCCACAGCGCCGCAGGACTCGTGGCCGAGAACAATCACCAGCGGAACTCCCAGACCATCAACTGCGAATTCCAGCGAAGCCAGCACCGACAGGTCGGTGATCTCACCGGCAGTACGAATCACGAATACATCGCCCAAGCCCTGATCGAAAATAATCTCCACCGGAGCGCGGGAATCCGAGCAAGCCAGCACAACGGCCTTCGGCTTCTGCCCCTGCGTCAGCTGCTTACGACGAACCAAGTCCTGGCGAGGATGCGCAGTCTTGCTCTCGCAGAAGCGGAGGTTTCCGCGCACCATCGATTGCCATACACTCTCAGGAGTCCTCTCAGAATTGCTCATAGCTATATTGTGCAACGACTCTGCTGTTTATGGGAAAGCGAGAAGGTAGATTGACCTCTGCAATTAGCCAATCCGACGACTTCGACGAACACGTCGATGCCGCCTTACGTGATTGGTATCGCACCAACATGCGGCCACTTCCCTGGCGCGAAGAAGGCACTTCACCATGGGCTGTGCTCGTCAGCGAAGTGATGAGTCAACAGACTCCCGTCGCCCGCGTCATCCCCTCCTGGCGCGCCTGGCTGGAAAAATGGCCCACCCCAGCCGATTTGGCAGTCGCGCCCAAGGATGAAGTCCTACGTATGTGGGGAAAACTCGGCTACCCCCGACGTGCACTCCGGCTGCGTGAATGCGCAGAAAAGATCGTCGAAAAGCACGACGGCGAAGTACCAAGCGACGTGAACACACTGTTAGCCCTTCCGGGGGTAGGAGACTACACCGCTCGGGCAGTAGCGGCGTTTGCCTTTGGCGTGCGTACGCCGGTGGTGGACATCAACGTGCGCCGCGTACTCCGGCGACACCGTCAGGGCACGTACCTACCCGGCATCGCCAAACGCGCCGACATGACGCTCGTCGAAGAGTTCCTACCACTCGACCCCACGACTGCGGCCGAGACTTCCGTCGCACTCATGGAACTCGGCGCTACCGTCTGCCGAACGACACCCGAGTGCGAGGTCTGCCCCATCGCTACCAGTTGCGCCTGGATCGCCGCCGGTCGCCCCGAACCCGAAGACCACGAAATCGCCGCTGCTAAACGGCGTGTGCAGAAGTTCGAAGGCACCGACCGCCAAGTCCGGGGCTTGCTTCTCGACGTGCTCCGCGCCGCCGACTCCCCCGTCGAACAGGCCGCTCTCGATGCGGTCTGGGATGATGCACATCAGCGTTCCCGCGCACTGTTTTCCCTGCTTGACGACGGACTTGCGGAGCAAACCTCCGATGGCCGCTTCCAGTTGCCCCGTTAAAGCCGAGGCAATGCTCCGGTAAAGACCAGATTCGAACAAGTGCGTTGCCTAGAATTAGACACATGAATGCCACGCCCCATCGACCTCAGCGCCAGCGCTGTCTCTTTGGGGCTAGTAAGCGCAGAATTGCGCTGAGCACAGTGCTTGGAGTTGCTCTTCTGGGCTCTAGCGTGGGAACGCTCGGTGGTTGCTCGGCGGTGGATGGTCTAGGAGCGACTGGCTTCGGTTCTTCGGATTCTGACTCTTCTACGGTGAAGCGATTGCCTCCGGGGCAGGTAATTACGAAGACGCCATTTCCGGTCAATACGCCCGCACGCGCACAGCGGGTCGTGTTTTCCTCCACAGGTGCACGCGACCACCGCCAGACAGCCGTGTCCGGCACGATTTTGCAGCCCTACGCCCGATGGTCAGAGAAATCCCCGCGCCCACTGGCAGTAATTGCACCTGGAACTCTCGGCATGGCTGATAACTGTGCCAGTTCGGTCGCCCTGCGTTACGAAGCGCCTCCGACGCCTCCGGCACCTCAGCTGCTGGCACAGGGATGGAATGTTGCCATTGTGGATTACCAGGGGCTCGGCACGCCTGGGGTACATCCGTATCTCAACCGTGAGATTGCCGGGAATAACACGCTCGATATGGCGCGAGCGGCTATTGAGACTTTACAACTACCTGCAGATACTCCCATTGCGCTGTTCGGCTACTCACAGGGCGGAGGCGCCACCGCTGCAGCCGCCGAGCTAGCCGATGCGTACGCCTCGGAGCTGAACATCCGCGCTGTTTACGCCGGGGCTATTCCGGCCGATCTCACCGACACTGCACTGCATATTCGCGGCTCGGCGCTGGCGGGGCTCGTCGGTTACTTCATGAACGGCTTGATTGCAGAGTACCCAGAGACAAAAGAACCGATCGAGCGCATGCTGAGCCCGCTGGGGCAGGACTTCCTGAAGCTCACCGCCGATGAATGCATTGGCGCCACTGTCGAACGTTGGCCTCGCAATGACACCAAGGCATTTACGGCCAACGACTTGGGGATAGCGGAAAATCTGCGCTCGCCGGAGCTCTCCCCCGTCGTTCGACGCCACGTGGACGAGCAGGCTCTGGGCACAAAGACTCCCAGTATGCCCGTGTTCGTTACCCATAACGCATTGGATGATGTGTTACCCGTGACGTCGGCACGCGAGCTTGTGCAGAAGTGGCAAAAGGCCGGCGCCGACATCACCTACGTGGAGGTCGACACTGACCTCGGTGATGGGACGCACGGCCTTGCCTACGTGCTCACCCACGAAGAGATGCTTGCCTGGGTGAATCAGAAAATGGGGTACTAGCGGCGACATTCGCCACTTTCCTCCATCTAGCAAGTACAGCTACTTTTTCTTCCAGCGACCACGGAAGGTTAGGCCCTTGCCCAGTCGGACGGTGTAACCGCCACGGCTGTTAATTGTCACTGGGCCGATACGCTTAGAACCAGAGACTCCCGAACCCGAGTAGTTCAGCCACGTGTCCTTGTCCAGGTTCTGCTTCTTGCGAAATTGAATCCCCATTTAGTTCTCTCCCTCGGAGTTATCAGATTCGGCCTCTGCCTCGGCAGTGGCCTGATCGGCAGTACTTTTGATGTCGCCAGATACAAACGCTCAGGATACCGTCAGCGCTGCCGAGAACGCCCGTCATCTTCCTCAGAATCGGCCAAGGCACCGCTCATCGGCATCAACGTTACCGACCTTGCCTCATATTGGTGAAGGTAACTTCGCCTTGCAGATGTCGTTGAACTCGCCGTCCCTGCGCCATAGATGCCTCAATCCGTTATTTGTGACCGCCCCTAGTGAGCTCATGAAACCGGCCACCGCCACAGCGCGCCGAACAATGACGACAGCTAGTTAGTGCAAACCGCCCAGGGATGCGAATGGCTCCTCGGCCTGGATGTCGTGCAAGGGCACGCGCACCCAAGGCGAATCACTGTGTGCGAGCAGCTCGGTGAGCCGTTGCGATTGATCCTTCATCGCAGCGGTGACGTCGGGCTCACCATCACTCGCCCAGATCATTCGACCCCACCAGAAACTTGCGGCTACGTCAGCCCACGACACGAAGTAGCGCTGCAGCGCCGCCACGGCCTTGTCTGAAATCTGAAGGAACTCTTCTGGAGAGATCCACCCCAGCTCCGTTGCCGCGCCACCAACGCTGTGAACACGGATTATGTCCCATGCGCGAGTAGTGGCGGGCAGTGCCGGGGCCGCTGCTTTGGCAAAGCCCTCCGAGCGCAACATCCGTACAAGGTAACGGAACTTATGTTCTGCACCACGCGGATCCACGCCTTGGACAACAAAGAAGTCTTTCAGAAACTCGATTCGCTCCTCCATCTCTGCCTCGAGCTCGTTCTCAGAGATGTCCTTCACTGCATATGCGAGCGGTAAAAGCAGGTCATTTTCCACGTGCTGGCCACCTTCGAGCAGAGCATCAATAACCTGATACGCTTCCTGTGCACCAGTGACCCCCCAGTTTTGCTCGAGAGATGTTTTGTAGTACTTGGCCGCCCTTGCGTTGATGGCCTCAACCCCTAGCGGGGTCGCAAACGCCTTATTGCTCTTGTACACCATTCCCCAAGAGTGGCGGCGCACCTCATCTTTGCTCGGCGCCGGTTCCGGCCATGGGAACTTTGTAAGGCGGTAGATCCAAGTATCATCAAACTTTGCTGGCGTGAACGTTGAGCTCATACCCACAGAACGTACCGAGGTTTCGGGGTTGAGTCAGCGTTACTTCACACACCACCCCACACCTGGGGTGAGTTATGTCATAGCACTGAACGGCAGGCGCGGTTTTTATTGTGTTGCTAGTCTCGTGTGCATGACAGGACCCCAAATTGCATTGACCGACCGGCCAGATCTCGGTGCCGCACTTGAACGTACCGGTAATTCCGGGATTGTGCGCACTGCCGCCGTCGCTGTTGTAGAAGGTCTTGGTGTCGACGAGATTGTGCTCGAGGCCGCCGCCACGAAAGCAAGTGGGGTGGATGGTGCCACGTTTGTCACCAACCGCAGGATCCTCGTGACCGCCGATAAGAAGGATCCATCCCATTTTGAGTTCCTTGAACTTGACAACCTGGGCAACGTCACAGTTCTGCCTTACAAGGGCGGCTGGGCCGTCGTGGCCCAGCTCTACAACACATATAAAGTGTGGAGCGGTTTCACAGAAAAAGCTGCGAAACGTGTGCAATTTGCTGCCCAGTGGGCCCTGACCGCAGGCCGAGAGGCACGAACGGAGGCCTCGCGTGCAGTGTCGTCGACGGAGCTTTTTGAGCGATGGAAAGAAAACAAGCACCGTCTCAATCGCAATAGTTTGGAAGAGCTTGCAGGGGCGATGCGCTCCCTGTATTCCGACATTGATTCACGGTGGTGGACTGAATAATGATTCGACTTGCATACCCGGGTTCGCCCGACCGCTTTAATGGGGCAGAAGACACATCACACATCGAGCAAAACCTGGCTATTGCGGAAAATGGCTATCGCCATTACATCAAGCATGGCTCATTACTAGAAACTGGAGCATCTCCGGCAAATACGACTGCTACCTCCAGGTCAAACTCCAGCGCGGGCACGACAGGTGCTCAGACCAGCGGCGCATCGAAAGGTCTCAGTGTAAAGAAGCAGCTATTACTCCTCCCCTTAGTGATAGCGGGCATCGTGGTGCTAGCGATTGCCTACGTTGCAGCTAAAGACGCGCTCTTTAGTGACAAGTCAGACGAGTCCGCTGCTCCCGCACAGTCCGCCGCTGAAGCACCTGCCAATCCCGGCGCTTCCAACGGTGGAGCTACCGGTGCCACTGGTGGGGATACCGCTGGCGGCCTCACCCCTGCCGACCACGCACCCGAACCGATTGCTAGTTTCGTGCGGGCCTGCACAGACTATGAAGTGGTGTTTAGCTACTATGGTGCGGATAGTGCCCCCGCCCCACAGGCAATGGGTACCAACTGTTCCGTGGATACTACGAAGGCACCCGACGTTGGTTACGTAGTCTTCACCGATGACCCTGCCGCCACCGCCGCCGTTCGTGACGGCAAGCCCGTCTTGGATGCCGTTGAGATTCCGGCAGAATCAACGCGCGGTTCCACATTCAAGGCGCAGCGAGTGGAGTCCCTCATCACAGTTGCGGAAATCCTCCCAGAGGACCAGGGAATCGTTGAGTACATGATCAAAAATGATGACCCTGAAGTAGCAAAGAAAGCATTGGTCGACCTCGGCGTGGCCAAGTAGAACTACAACTCTCCGCGCTTTTAGGAAAGACCGCATATAGACACACTGCCGCCCCAGTTCCTCCTCCCATAATGGAGTCGGAACTGGGGCGGCAGTGTTCGTTGGTACTGCTAGCGGCTAAACCTCTTAGAGCGGCTGGCCAGCACCCGCACCAGCCGGTGGCGGGTTGTGGCCGTCGTCATCGGAGTCCGAACCGGACTCTAGGTCGGTTCCAGCGGCGGTGGAACCGCCGTCACCCGGTACATCCGGGGTGATGATATCGGACTCGCTGGTACCAGCGCTGCCGAGAACGTCCTTGTCTTCCTCAGACTCCCCCAGAGCACCGCCGTCGGCATCAACGTTCCCGGCCTTGCCCTTGTTGGTGAAGGTGAACTTCGCCTTGTCGACGTCCTTGGACTCGCCATCCCAGCCTTCGACATCGATGAAGACGGTCTCGCCGAGACCAACCTCACCGTAGAGAATCTTCTCGGAGAGCTGATCCTCAATCTCGCGCTGGATGGTGCGACGCAGCGGACGGGCACCGAGCACCGGATCAAAGCCACGCTTGGCCAGCAGGTTCTTGGCGCGGTCGGAAATCTCCATGGTGATGCGCTTCTCACCGAGCTGGTCGCTGACGCGGGCCAGCATGAGGTCGACCATCTGAACAATCTCGGCCTGGCTCAGCTGCTTGAAGACCACAATCTCGTCGATACGGTTCAGGAACTCCGGACGGAAGTGCTTCTTCAGCTCGTCGTGGACCTTGTCCTTCATCCGCTCGTACTTGCCGTCTTCATCGGCCTCGCCGACGCCCGAGAAGCCCATACCAACAGCCTTGGAAATGTCGCTGGTACCCAGGTTCGAGGTGAAGATCAGAACCGTGTTCTTGAAGTCCACCACTCGCCCCTGAGAGTCAGTCAGACGACCGTCTTCCAGGACCTGCAGCAAGGTGTTGTAAATCTCCTTGTGGGCCTTCTCAATCTCGTCGAAAAGCACGACGGAGAACGGCTTACGGCGCACCTTCTCAGTGAGCTGGCCGCCCTCTTCGTAGCCGACGTATCCGGGAGGAGCACCGAAGAGGCGCGAAGCGGTGAAGCGGTCGTGGAACTCACCCATATCAATCTGAATGAGGGCGTCTTCCTCACCGAAGAGGAACTCCGCCAGGGCCTTCGACAGCTCGGTCTTACCAACACCGGACGGGCCGGCGAAGATAAACGAACCGGACGGACGCTTCGGGTCCTTCAGACCAGCGCGGGTACGACGAATAGCGCGGGAGACAGCACTGACGGCCTCTTCCTGACCGATAATGCGCTTGTGCAGCTCATCCTCCATGCGCAGCAGACGCGAGGACTCTTCCTCGGTGAGCTTGAACACCGGAATGCCGGTCCAGGATGCCAGGACCTCCGCAATCTGCTCCTCACCAATCTCAGCGATGGTGTCGGACTCGCCCGCACGCCACTTCTTCTCGCGCTCGCGGCGCTCTTCGCCCAGCTTGCGCTCCTTGTCGCGCAGACCAGCTGCCTTCTCGAAGTCCTGCTCATCGATGGCGGCTTCCTTCCGGCGGCGCACATCGGCAATCTTGGAGTCAATCTCCTGCAGGTCAGCCGGGGCAGTCATGCGCTTGATGCGCATACGAGCACCGGCCTCATCGATCAGGTCAACAGCCTTATCCGGAAGGAAGCGATCGTTGATGTAGCGATCCGAGAGGGTAGCTGCGGCAACCAGTGCCTTATCCGAGATGGAGACACGGTGGTGAGCTTCGTACTTATCGCGGACACCGCGCAGAATCTCGATAGTGAGATCCACGCTCGGCTCCGGCACGTTCACCGGCTGGAAACGACGCTCAAGAGCGGCGTCCTTCTCGATGTGCTTACGGTACTCATCCAAAGTGGTAGCACCAATGGTCTGCAGCTCACCGCGGGCCAGCTTCGGCTTCAGAATCGAGGCCGCGTCAATTGCGCCCTCTGCGGCACCGGCACCGACCAGCGTGTGAATCTCGTCAATAAACAGGATGATGTCACCGCGCTGGTTAATCTCCTTGAGCACCTTCTTCAGACGCTCCTCGAAGTCACCGCGGTAACGGGAACCTGCAACCAGCGAGCCCAGGTCGAGAGAGTAAAGCTGCTTATCCTTCAGCGTCTCCGGCACACGGCCGTTGACAATGTCCAGAGCAAGCCCCTCCACAACGGCGGTCTTACCAACACCCGGCTCACCAATCAGCACAGGGTTGTTCTTGGTACGACGAGAAAGAACCTGCATAATGCGCTCGATTTCCTTCTCGCGGCCAATAACCGGATCCAGCTTGCCCTCGCGCGCAGCCACGGTCAGGTTACGACCAAACTGATCGAGCACCAGCGAACCGGACTGGTGGTTGCCCTCCTGCACACGAGCACCGGAGGTGGCGCCGACCGGACGCTGCTCCGGAGAACCATCGGACTCATCGCCCTGGAAACCGCTGAGCAGCTGAATAACCTGCTGACGTACGCGCGGCAGATCAGCGCCGAGCTTAACCAGGACCTGAGCGGCAACACCTTCGCCCTCACGAATCAGGCCGAGCAGCAGGTGCTCAGTACCGATGTACTTGTGACCCAGCTGCAGAGCCTCGCGCAGAGAGTACTCCAGCACCTTCTTTGCACGCGGGGTAAACGGCACGTGACCGCTCGGCGGCTGGGAGCCACGACCAATAATGTCGACCACCTCAGAGCGCACAGCGTCCAGGGAAATACCCATGGACTCCAGCGCCTTGGCAGCCACACCGTCGCCTTCACTAATCAGGCCGAGCAGGATGTGCTCCGTGCCGATGTAATTGTGATTGAGCTCGCGTGCCTCATCCTGCGCCAGGACGACAACGCGACGTGCTCGGTCCGTAAACCTCTCGAACATCACTGCCCTTTCAAGTGTCTATTTTTGCCGTAATTCAATAAAGGTTGTTTCACCTAGCTTAAACGCGCCGCGACACAGATTAATCCCTATAGCCGTACGCCAGTAGCGAACAGACTGGTCGAGAGAGGTATCACTGCTCGTACGGCAGCAAAAGCTCCCGGCGGCAATGCCACCGGGAGGAAACGAATTTTGGAATGAATTACTCCTGCGCGTTAAGCCATACGCCAGACAAGAAGGAGTACTCGCACGGGCTATCAGTCAGTCTCCATAATCTCCCACTCATACGGAGTCACTTCACCGCGCGCCTCGTGGTACGGAGAACTGAAGTACAGGGTGCCATTCTTATTCAGGACCACAATCCCGTGGAAGCTATACTTCTTCCCTTCCTTCAGTCGGAATGGCGGGCGCGAGGCATCCCAATTTCCACCGCTCATTCCGGCTTCCCAACTTCCAGATGCATCCTCGAGATCAAAGGTGACCAGATTGTGGGCATTCTTCTTGTTACCCCACTTAGCTGTGGTCTGGCAGCGGAACATGTCCTGATTTACCGACCCACCACAGACTACGGTTTCTCCGTCTGTGGAATAGCTGACATAGTCACGGTTGATCTTGGGGTAATTCGTAGCTGCATCGGCGACGGACGGATTGACAACAGCAAGCGCAGCGGCGGCAGTGATTGCGGCGGCTACAGCGGAAATCTTCTTGGTGAACATGATCTCAGATTAAAAACTCTCGGAGGCAAAAGAAACGGGAGTTCTCCCCGGGGAGTTCTCCCCTAGCCAAACCATGCTGGACTGCCCAAATCTGGACAGTGGTGATCAAACGCACCACGACCTATTCGCTTATGTCACCGGCACAATGCGGTCAGAGAGCGATGCTGTCCAAAGCAGCACGGTCAGAGCGCATGGCAGTCTGTGACGCACCGAGAATGGACTCATATCAATGGCTTTCAAACTATTCAGCTTCCGAAAGACCTTCCGCCCCACCCGCAACTCCCGGGTTACGCTATCGCGTTCTGGCCTCGGATATTCCTATCGCATGGGGCCCGTTCGGTGGACGAAGAATGCCCGTGGCGGCCGAACCACCACTGTGAACACGCCAATTAAGGGATTGACTTATCGCAAGTACCGTCGTTAAGCGAGCAGTTTCAAGTCGTCTGCAGTGACCAATCGTGCTTCGATTGCAGCGACAACTACCAGCTGCAGACGGCTCTTTTGATTAACCCGTTGCCACTCCTTGCTTGAGACCAGCCCCTTGCTCAAAGCGGATTCAAAAAGTGCGGTGCGGTAATGCTCGACTGCCTTTGCAGTCTTGCCTCCCAGCTTTCGGCCGGCCTCGGCATCGGTGCACGAAACCATAATGGTGTCGATTCGGCCGCGCAGATAGTCCTCCGCATATGCGGCGATTAGAGCACGCTGGCGCTCCGGCAGCTCCCCAACCGAGATGGTTTCAGTCCCGTCAGTTGGCAGCACGACCTTTGCATCGGCGTGCTCAATATCCTGTTTAATCTGAATTTCGTACTGGTCATCCTTGACGGAAAAGCGGATGAAATACTCCGGGTAGCTCAGATCAAAACGCTGTTGCGGAGCCAGCCGGAATGACCGCGACACCTCCGGAATGTGCACCATTGCAGTCACGTGCTCGCAGTTATTGAGCAAAAACCACATTCCGGATTCCGCATACACATACATTGCTATGCGGTGCATGTAGCGGTTATCTTCGCCCACTTTGAGGTCGGCGTCACGCCCGATGGTCAATCCCTCACTCGGATTGGCAACAATCGCATCCCCACACAAATTATCAACCACAAGTGTCGGGAGCGATGTCACGTTGACCAGGCCTTTCTCTCGCACCACCAGCCACCAACCGCGAATCAGGAACCCTACCCAATGCTCCTGGGAATCGCCCAACGACGGCTGAAGTGACTGGCATTCAGGATAATTATCCGAAATATAACAAATAATCTCGGCGTTATCGCTTAATTCGTCGTGGTTTGCATTGCCCACGCCGCCACCGTGTCATAGGCAGCAGAACAAGGATCGCCTTCAGTCAAAACGACAAATACTGGACGAAGCACTTCGGGACTGGATGGCGCAGAGCTTTCCGCCGGCTGAACCAAGCAATAATTGATCGGCCGTGTTGCCTCGGAACCTTCGCTGTTCACAGCTTGAAATGAACCTGACGTTTGTAGGACATCCAGCCGGCGACCATCGGGCTCCATTCGCAGTTTCACCACTTCAGAGCCAGCTGGTTCAGCCACTGACCGGTTCTTGCTCACGGCATCCAGAATTTCACCACGCCATTTGTCATTTTCAGCCTCTGCAATCGGCTTCTTCTCATCAATGCCGTGGCGAAATGGCAGCAAGAATTCATCTGCTGAAGCAAACTGCGTCGCGTGATATGCAGCACCGTTGAATGTTCCCATCCGCTGAATCCCCTGCCAGCTCTTCTCGCCGATGGGGACGTCGCTTAACGACGTAAGGGTCCATCGGTCACCCACCGGAATCCGAGGCCCCTTCGCCAAATCGGGAGCGCGAAGTCGCATTGGTTCCGCAGAACCCCCGATAGCTACTGGCTGTGCCAAGTGCTTGGCACTAAAGAGACCGCCATCTCCAATGCCGCTACGTTCGGCAACAACAATGCCGCCACCAATAAGGCCTAGACATGCCACTACAGAGAACGCTGCAAGCGCTTTCTTCCGGTTCTTCGGATTGCGAACCTCGACATCACCGCCATTTAACGCAGCAATGAGATCGCTGATAAACGCATTGCAGGATTCGTAGCGCTCATCGGCGTCAATTGCCAACGCTTTGGCGAAGACCGAGTCAACTACCGCGCCGAGATTGGTAACCGGTCGCTTACCGCAGTGCAGTTGCCGCGCATTGGCCGCGTCAGTAGCTGGAAATGCTTTATATCCCTGCAACAGCTCGAATATCGTGCACGCGAACGCATACTCGTCACTAGCCGCACTAATGCACCCCTTGGTGAAGATCTCTGGCGCCATGTAGGGCAATGAGCCGGCAACACGATTTGTCACGCCAACACTGTCGATTTCAGTGGCGGTTGATACACCGAAATCCACAAGCGTCGCACTTAATACAAGCCCCGACGAATCCCGCTCTACGACGATGTTTGATGGTTTTACATCACCATGAATCACCGCTGGTTCGTGCTTTGCTAGCCGATCTAGCGCGGTAGCAATCTCCACACCAATCGACATGACTTCGCTCTTGTCGAAATTGCGCGGCGGATACTCAGCCAGCTCAGTGCCCAACGAATTACCGCTGATAAGAGTCATGGTGAACCAGAGCAGGTTCCCGGCTCGCCCGCCATCGAACACGGTCACAACGTTGGGAACGTGAACAGTAGCTGCGATAGAAACCTCGTTCTGGAACAGTGCCTCCATTCGCTTAGAAGCACCGGCCTCTTCCGGCAGCGGGACGATTTTCAGTGCTTCGTTTCGGCCCAGCTTGGGATTTCGTACTCGAAAAACAGTCCCCATATTGCCGGCACCGATGAGAGCTTCAACCTCGTAGCCCTCAAAAATATCGCCTACCTGGGGAAGATCAGTCATCGGTTCCGTTGCCCAGACCCATCGAGATTACCCACCATAATCTGAATCCCAGACTCAGAGCGGCAATCATAATTAGGCGAAACTTCTTGGCATTCCATCGTCAGTGGCTGACCGTCATACTCAATCTCGATTGTCGTCTGCTCTGGCAGTGTTCCTTGCTCTTGCCGCTGTTTACTGAGCGCCCGCACTACCTCGTAATATGCTTCACAGTCCATATCGGAGCCCTGGTTTGACCAGGCACTCTGCAGGTTGCACTCCGAGTCAAAGGTCGACGCTAAGACCTCTGGGTCTACGAACCGATCGTCGGCAGGCGGTGCGATAGTGGTCGAGGTTGGTTCCTGATCATCGCCCACATAGTAGGACGGCGAGACTTCCACTTCGGTGCTTTCAGTGGTTTCAAACAACCCGTCGGCGTTATCCTGCTGGTTAGAGCGGAAATTTAGGATCCAGACCACCATTGCCAGGATGACGACAACCAGAATGGCGAGCACGAACAGCAGAATCTTCCGATTTCGACCACCAGTATCGGAATTTGCACCGCTGTCAATGTCATCGACGCCCGGGATTAATGTGCGATCGTCGGTCATCAGTTATCTCCTTGGCTGACAGAAACCTTCATCATCGTCGTGCGAGCAGCCGAAATCTCTTCCTCATTCATCACACCAATGCGCACGTGGGATTCGATTGAGCGACCCGATGGAACGTGAGTACCTTCCACGGTAATCATGCCGTCTGCTGCTACAAAGAACTTAACCTGAATTGGCTGTCCCTTGGGCAACGGCGGGATTCCTGTCAGCATAGATTCCGAACCACTAATGATGTCATTGAGAGCGACATCTTCGGATGGAACGTCACTGGCCTGCTGATACAGCGTCAAATCTACTTCCTCTTGACCATCAGCTACGGTCGAATACTCCCGGACCACCGGCTCAGACAGTGGAATCATGTCATTCTGGTTGACCAGATAGTCGATGTACGGGTTGTTCAGGTGATCGACAACTCGAATGCCAATCGACTTTGGCAACACATTCGCCACCTTCTTCTCCGACAGTGCGGTCAGTTGCCCGGCGTCGATTCCCGTCTCAGCTGCAATCTGCGCAATTGACTGCTGTTGTGCTGCAGGGCTGGACTCAGCATTGACCACGCCCCCGAGCTTGCTAATCATCGCAGCAAGCGCGGCCCCCTTAGCAACGGCCAAATCCGGCTCGACCAACAGTGGCTTCTTACCCGTCAGACGCTCCACCAGTTTGGTTACGGCGGCCATTCGCGAAGATCCACCCACCAGGATGACCTCATCAATTGTCAGTCCCGGCTCCTTTTCCTTTGCCGTCTCCAATACACGGGTCAAAGGAATCTCCGTCTGCTCGAGCAATGGCGCCGTGACACGCTCCAAGTCTTCGCGGGTAACGGCAATCTTGGCGCGGGAACCGGAGTCACTGGCAAGTCGCACAGTGGCGCTTTCCGCATTACTCAGCGCCTCTTTACAGTTCACCGTCTGCTCATGCAACTTAGCGACGAAGGTCTCATCGTTTTCCGCCTCCTCGTCACCAGTCTGCTCAATGAATTTATCCAGGATAAATTCACCAAGCGCCTTATCCCAGTCAGCACCGCCCAGTCGAGCATCACCGTCGGTGGCAATAACCCGGAAGGTGTTGTCAATCCCCTGCACAATCGTGGCATCGAATGTACCGCCTCCGAGGTCATACACCAGCAAGGTCTTGTCCTTTAGAGGCTGCTTGGAGTCGTAGTAGAGGGCCGCAGCAACCGGTTCTGCTACCAGCTCCAACACATTGAAATTAGCAATCTGCCCTGCGTTGCGAGTTGCCTCGCGCTCCTTAGCACCAAAATATGCCGGCACAGTAATAACTGCCGAAATCTCGTCGTCAGCTGCTTCGTCTGGAACCAACGAGCGCAAAATCAATGAGGAAATCTCCTCCGGGGTGTACGGCTTCCCGCTGAAGTTCCATTTCTTATCGGTGCCGATGCTCCGCTTCACCAGCTCGATGACGTCATTGGGGCTGAAGAGCTTCTCTTCACGTGCCAGCTTTCCGACAACGGTATTGGCCTTCGATTCAAACCACACCACACTTGGTGTCGACAGATCTCCGTCGAGGTTTTCTTGAATGACAGGAACACCCAGTGAGTCCACGTAGGAAATTGCGCTATTGGATGTACCCAGATCGATGCCGTAAATACGCTCAGCCATGATATTTCTCCTTGTTCTGCAATCTGCTGAATTCTTGACTTCTTTTGTCGTGTCAGCGCTCTAGTTGTGCGCTTATCAGACTCGAGTGGTGCTCTGCTCAGACGCGAGTTGTGCCCTAGTTGCCGCTCTGCCGGTACACCGTGACCGGCGCCTTGGCCACCACAATTGGGCTAGTAGAGCTAGTGAAGGTGTAGTAGTGCGATATTCGCCGTGATGGCGCTAGCGTGCGGTGCAGCGCGGGGTTATCCGAATCCGCGAATTTGGTACGACGGTGAATTGAAGAATCAAAGGCATCGCCCACCTTCGCCTCTGTAATTGCCACTCCCATGGACTGAAGCGCATCTGCGATCGAGTCCTGCAGGAAATCCAGGGTCGAATACAGGTCACTGCCATCAGTTTCGGTAGTTTCTTCGAGCCGCGAAAGGTCAGCGCAAATCCCGTCATGGATGGCCGCCAACTTTTCCGCCAGCGGCATCAACTGGGCGTACCAACGACGATCAGTCAGCGCTTCCAACTCTTCACTTTGAGAGCGCAATACTGCGTTCATTGTGTCCAGCCGTGTTTGAATCAAATCCAACTGCTTTACGACGTTCCCGGCCGCAACACCTGCGGTACTTTCAGCATCCGTTTCTGGGAGCTCTTCCACTGTCGCGGGAGGAAAATCCTGCTGGGCTGGAACTCCTTCCGCGGTGTCTTCATCATGGCCAAACTCGGCACCACCAAATTCAACACCGTCAAATTCGACGTTCTCAACCTTGGACCATGCAGCTTCGTCGGTGTCTAGTTTTGGATCTCCGGAATACTCGACCGGCTCCTGACCTGTGGTATCACCATTGTCGACCGTGCCCCGGGGGCCGAAGGACTCATCAAAATTCGGCAGCGGGGCGAAATTATGCGCTCCACCGAAGTCAACCTCCGGATACTTAGGATCTCGTTCCTGATACTCATCAGCACGACCGTCTGAATGTTTAACCGACCTTTTATTTTCATCCTTTTTGTTATTAAAGAACCCCATTTTTATACTCCTTACCCTTGGCGAATAGATAGACAAGCGTTATGCCAACCATGATTACTATTAACGACATCTCCCAATCGAAATATGTGAAGAAGATTTCTCCAATTACCGCTGCAAAGAATACATATACAAAGCCGAACACCCCTATCCACCTTTTAGCTGTCCGCGCTCTGACCAATTTATGCAAAATCACAAGAAATAGACCTAAGGTCAGTGCCGACCCAGCATTATGCACAAGGGCATAGCTATTGGGATAATATTTCAAGTCGTTAATTAGAGACCAGATAACGGATACAGCGGTCAAAGGTATTAGTAAAACCATCAAACGCCTTGTAATTAAATCTTTTTCATTCTCTTGTGCTTGTTGACCCCATGATCCTTTTTCTAGCGGTGATTTCTCGAGCGCATCCGTTCGATTGACGTTTTGAAGTACACGATTCTCAATTGTCGAATCGGAACTAGAACAGTAGGCTCCCTCAGCAATTTGCAATTCTTTACGAAGTCTCGTTGGGTCCAGCGACGATTCGTCATTCAGCAGACCGAAAGTATGTCGAGTCACTAAATCCGCTGGATTATCGACTGCTTGCAACCTTCGAATGAGAACGGTGCGGGTTTCAGCCTCTGGCGAACCGGTACGAAAGTTCGCACCAATGGATTTCGTTGCACCCTTCAGCATGTCGTTATCGATTGACTTGCCGTCGATAGCGCCTTCGGACTGTTCACGAAAACCGCTCGCAATGACATCTGCAATCGACCGAATGTCGGTATTTGCACTACTGGCCTCTTTAAAGGCAGCCCAGACTCTTTTCTCTGCATTGTTCGTCGGACCAGTCTCAATTTCCTGGCTATCTTCAACGTCGACGTATTCACGGAGCTCCATGCGGTTGGACGTTGGAACCAATATCCGATTAAAGAACTCTTCAAGCCCGTGCTCGGTAATCGCTTTTCCGCTGCCCTTTGCATACGGCTTCAAGAACCCCTCTTTAACTGCCTTCATCTGCACATCAGTGAAGAAGTACTGAGGACGCTGTACTCGTTTAAGAACAAGTCGAAAGGAAACACCAAACTTCTTTCGCACCGCGTCAACGAAATCTTCGGTGTGCAGCTCATCGATGATGTCCAGTGCACGCTGGGACTGCTCACCGAAGAACAACAAGTCTCGAATTAAACGGACACGCGCTTCCCAAAAATCCGAGGAAGAGGCATCTCCGCCCATGGGAATGTCAGCAATCAACTGAGCTAACTTGGCCCCCGTTGGCACTGCGCCTGTTGAAAATAGATTTTCAGCTAGGTTGTCTCGAACTGCGGGATTCAGACTCACATCTGCTCCTGAATCTCACTGATGCGAACACGTTGTTCTGGGGACAGGCCTGTCATGAATCTTCTGGCAGGATCTACTGCGATAAGCCATCCGGGAACTACATGCTCCGGCAACAGTCGAATCATTGCCCGAGCAGGGCGCCCCGAATCAAGCGCGGAGACAGTTGTCAGAGTCTCTCCATTGACATTGGCGTCCTCTCGCTCTTCCAGCTCATAGGCAGTGCCGTACGTAGAAAGCGCCTGCTTCATCTCTTCAAACGCTGTGGCAGTGCTGTAGTCGAATGCGGCGCGAGCGTAGATATATTCCACTAGGACTACGAGAGCGAAAAGGATTAATGCTTCGAGCGAAATAAGGACGCTTTTAGACATAAGCGATGCTGCGGTGACTGCCAGCACCGTGATAATGAGGCCGGGAATCCAACTAGTCTGATTTCGCAAGAACCACATCGCAAACCCCATGGCGAATGGAATCAACATCGCCGTATCTGGATATGGGCCACTATTGATAGATTCCAAAACTCCGCCAATTATGAATCCGGCGATAACGAGTACGACTCGAAACATCCAGGGTGCCCACCAGACAAAAAATGGCGGAATGATACGACCTTCTTGATCTACACCAACACGGTTCGGAATAATTCCTTGATCCTCCAAATCACCGCGCCAAACTTTAGTGCGATCTGGAACATCCTTCACAATATCTGTGGTTTTTGAGAAGTAGCTTTTGGCCGCATCTTTCAGCTGTTGGAGATTCATTAAGCGGTTCTTTCCCTCGATCCTCTGCCCAACGATTAATTCGCTGAACCCGACAGGATTTAGTTAAGCCCGCACGGGTAGTGAAAGTCACCGGGAGAACTCCCGTACCGCTTCTGAGGCCTCCGCTATAGCGTCGTCAAGCAGATGAAGAAAACGCTTATTCGGCGCTTAACTCGGAGGTTTTTTAACGCCCATGTCATCCCAGTTTCATTCAAAGCACGTTTTAGCTGCGGCAGCCGCCGCGACTGCCCTGACCCTGATTGGCTGCTCAGGTATGCCCACTAACAACGCTGCCCCGGAGTCCCCCGCAGTGGTGACAGTTACAGAAACGTCCCCTGCTTCTGATGCACAATCCGAACCCCCTAACTCGACTGAGAGCTCGACCGAGTCGGAAGAGCCAGAGCAGGAATATGCCAACAGTTCGCAGGATAAGAATTCTCCAAACAGCGAACTTTCGGATTCGGGCGATGACTCCGGTGCAATAACGCTGAACAGCTCGATGGAGCTGACCAAAATTGGTGGCATGGAGCCTGGCAGCGCCAAGCGCCAAAACGTCAAGATTGACGCAACTGCTCACCAGAAAGAATTGGGTGGCTTCGACACTGCTCGGATCACGTTTCCCTTCGAGGGGTCCAATAGCCTGTTGACCTATCCCCTGGTTGATGGCGAAGCAAACGTCAGGTTGATGTGGAATTTCAGCCAGACCGGAGGAACTGAAACTTGTGAAAACAAGGTGGATGTCTACGATGCCGAAGGCAAACCGACTGCAAGTGCCAGCGCAGGTGTTACTGGACAACATACTCCTTGCCAAATCGTTCGCCGGTTTGGGGAAAAGGCCTACGCAACGTTTACAGAACCCGGTGAATACATCGTTGCTGTGACAGCTCAGCAACCGGGATTCGAACCAATCACAATCGCACAGAAAGTAAAGGTAGTCGGGTAAAAATGAGCACATATGAACCCATCGATCCATGGAACAACGACCAGTCAACCTCCGCGGTGGACTCGTCTAGCAAAACTTCTGATACCAAGCCGAGAAAGAATAGAACGCTGACATTGCCACTCGTTGTCGGCGCAGTCGGAGTGATTGTTGCCGGCGCGGCAGGTTTTGCCATGGGTGGCAAGAATGCTGAGTCCGAGCTCGCAAGCGCGAATGAAGAGATTTACTCATTACAACAACAGCTAGAAGAGCAGGAAAGCGAGCTGCAAGCACAGATTGATGAGCTGAAGAGTAAGAACTCGGAAACTCATCGCGAGAGTCTCGAGTCCAACCAAGCTGCCGCAGCCGCTTATAACTACAAAAAGGCGCTTGACTGGCTTAACGTCTGCGACGCACGCGACTATATGCCTGCAGAAACAGGGGCTGGGCAGTATAACTGGGGCTCCCTAGGCATCGGATGCTCGTACGAATTCGAAGATCCCGACGGAATGATTGTCATCCTAGTTAGCGGAGAAAACAGCGACGCCGAGACAGGAGAATTAACCAACGGCGATATTGACGGCTACTTAAAATCAATCATCCATGCTGATTTTCTTAGGCTCAATGTATGGGTCTCTGACTCTGGGCCATGGGCCGACGCAGAGGAAAAGGCCACAGATATTGCCGAAAAGGTAAGCAATGCCGCTGAGCTCAACAAGAAACAGGACACTGCAGAGCAATAGCTAGTTGTACTGACCGGAGACGTTGATCGACGCGATCTGGCATCAGTCGACCATGTGCAGGGCGATTGATTCCTTGACCTGTTCGATGAACGCTCGAGCGGCGGGGCTCGGATTGAAAGATCCCCACGCGATGTACTCGGTCCGGCAAGGGCCATCGACCACGGGAATGGCTCGCAGCGCTGGGTTGGCTGGCACACAGTCGACGGGCAGCAGGCAGACGCCCAACCCGCGTTCGACGAGGGCGAGCATGAGCTCGGTCGACATCGCCTCGAAGCCCACGCGGCGTTGAAGGCCTGCGGCAGCGAATGCCCGATCGCCTTGGAGCCTGCCCGGTGACCCGGCCGGGAAGTCAACGAACGTCTCGTCGGCCAGGTCGGCCAGGGCTAAGGTGCCCCTGTGTGCTAGCCGATGCTGTGACGCCATGACAGCGACGAGACGCCCTCGGGCGATCTCGTGCGCGGTGAGTCCGGACGCTGGGGTGACGTCGGCGTCCACGCCGAGGAATGCTACGTCGAGTCTCCCGCTGCTGAGATCGCGCATGAACTCATTGCTTCCCCCGCCCCGCACGGTGAGATCCACGTGGGGATGGCTGGCGTGGAAGGCTGCGACGATGTCGGGCACGCTGACGGCTGTGACCGTCGGGATCACACCTACCGACAAGCTTCCGCGGACCTGGCCCACGGCCTCGGCGGCGACCGCCACGGCGCGGTCAGCGGCTGCGAGGCTGATCCGTGCTTCCGTGAGGAAGGCTTCGCCGGCGGGGGTCAGCTCGACCCGGCGGGATGAGCGCACGAACAGTGCCGTGCCGAGTTCCTTTTCGAGGGCCTTGATCTGGTGGCTCAGGGCTGACTGCACGACGAAGCAGCGTTCTGCTGCTCGCGTGAAGTTGCGTTTCTCGGCGATCGCCACGACGTACCTGAGCTGTTGGAGTTCCACCCAATCATGATAGCAGCTCATTGTTTGGGTGAGAACAATGTGTTGGACTCACTACTGGTGAGCGACTGATGCTGGATGCATGAACACTTCTTCTCATGGGCGCCGCGGTTCGTTGCTGTGGACCTGTTTGACGGCGCTGGCCCCCGCTACGTGGGGGACGACATACATCGTGACCACACACCTCCTCCCAGCCGGGCATCCATTGTTTGCTGCGTTCATGAGGACGCTGCCGGCAGGGATCATCGCCTTGTGCCTGTCGAGGCAGCTGCCGCGCGGTTCGTGGAGGTGGAAGAGCTTCGTGTTGGGCGGTCTGAACATGGCCGCGTTCTTCCCCCTGCTGTTCTTGTCGGCGCAGCGTCTTCCGGGCGGGGTAGCGGCCACGCTGAATGCGGTACAGCCCATCATCGTTGCCCTGCTGGCCGTGGCTGTCCTCCACGAGCAACTCTCCGGATGGCGTCTGGGATGGGGTGTCGTGGGTGTCGTGGGCGTGGCCCTCGTGGTTCTCGGTCCAAGCGCTGCCCTGAACCCGGTGGGCGTGGTTGAAGGACTCGGCGGCGCAGTGGCCATGGCCACCGGCGTGGTCCTCACCAAGAAGTGGAAGCTCCCGGAAGGTGTCTCGCCCGTCGCACTGGCCGGTTGGCAGCTGACGTCCGCCGGCCTGCTGCTGGCGATTCCGGCGCTGCTGGTGGAGGGACCACCGCCGGTAATTCCTGTCCATGGCTGGCTTGGGTACGCCTGGCTCGGCCTGGTCGGGGCGCTGGTCTCCTACAGCCTCTGGTTTACCGGCATCCGACGGCTTCCGGTCACGTCCACAGCCCTCCTGGGACTCCTCTCGCCGTTGGTCGCCGCCCTGCTCGGCGCCCTGATCGCGCATGAACACCTCGGAGCCGAGCAGTACCTCGGCTTCGCGATCGCCCTGGCTGCCATGGTCTGTGGCCAGCTCCCCGCCCCCACCAATTATCGAAAGGACAATTCATGAACATCACGATTCTCGGAGCCACCGGCATGGCCGGTACCGCGATCGCGCAGGAGGCCACACGCCGCGGCCACCACGTCACTTCCGTATCGCGTAACCCACCGGAGACCAACGACCCGCATACTACCGTCGCTCGTCTCGATCTGACAGATCTCGAGGCACCCCTGCAGCCCGTCCTGAACGACTCAGACGCCGTCGTGCTCGCCGTGCGCATGGCCCCCGGCGATGAGAGCAGTGTGGCTCCGCTGACCAGCCATGTCCTCGACCACGCCGCTGTCGCGGGGGTTCGGGTTCTGGTCGTAGGAGGAGCAGCGCCCTTACGCTCACCTCACGATCGGGAGTTGCGCGTCCTGGACGACCCCACCTTCGTGCCGCCCCAGTGGCGTGACGTCGCATCGGCCAGCCTCGACCAGTTCAACGCATGTACAGAACATCCGAACCAGAACTGGACCTACCTGAGTCCGTCGGCAGTCTTCGAGCCCGGACAGGGAACCGGCGCTTATCGCCGAGGCGGTGACACGCTTCTGATCAACCACGACGGTACGTCGCGGATCACCCCTGCGGACCTGGCCCTGGCCGTACTCGATGAGCTGGAACAGCCCAGCACCCAACGTCACTTCACCGCCATCGAGCAAGCAAAGGGTCTGTCCTAAAGTTAGCGGTTCACAGAGGAATCCTCGCTAACAACCGTGAGGGGGTCGAGTTATCGGCCCCCTCCGTCTATTCCAAGGGGACGCTCTTGCTCCACGCCTACGCAGCACTGGCCTCACACGGCTTGCGGGAACCAGCCGCCCTTCTCACGATTGACCAACGTCTCCGGTCAGTACAGCTAGTGGCCCCTGATAAAGAACCCCAGCTCACCGATGAGCTGGGGTTCAGGCTTTGAGAAGACCGCTAGCAATTCACGCACTCAACAGTGCGAATAAGGACACCTAGTTGTTCACACGGTTATCGTCGTCGTGATCGCCATCCAAATCGCCGTCATCGTCATCACCATCGCCGCGATCATCGTCGTCCATGTCATCGTCACGATCATCGTCGTCACGATCGTCTTCCATGTCATCGACGTCATCAGAGTCGTCGCGATCATCGTCCTGCTTCTCAGTCGAAGTCACCGTAGTGGTCTGGACAGGAGCCGGATCGACGTCATCGCTATCGCCACATGCTGCAAGACCGAAAGCAGCGCCGGTTGCGACTGCCCCAGCTACTACCACTCGAGCTGACAAAATCCCCAGGGACACTCGAGCCTTGAGAGCGGAATCCATAGATTCTCCTAAGTCATATCGACTAACTTTGCCCTCCACAACGGAGACGTGGGCGTAGTTGGATTGGAACATGTTTGAAGGAATTTTTCTAGAAAAACAACTTCAATACAGGGCCTTCTATCTAACAGACGCCACCTTTGGAAAAGAGAGCATCTGCACGTTTGACCATTTTCACTGGTCACAATACAGGTCTTCACAAATATTCGTTTCTCATAAAAAAATTTTGCAAAACCCTACACAAGAGCGACTTAGGACACTTATTCTTACTGTAAAAGAAACTAAATCGGCGGTCCTACCGATGAGGTTTCGCCTGATTAGGACTCTCCGAAGACCACAGGACATGAACCACGGAAGATGAGTGACTATGACATCTGACCCACAGACCTCGATCCTCAATAAGGTGCGCAAAGCTTCGCGAGCTACCTCGGACCTCGTCCTCGGACTCGCACCGGTGACGCAGGCTGGTGTCCTCGGCTCGATGGGACCCGGCGCGGCTGGTAAAGCATTAAATTCCATCTACCGCTGGGACTTCCTGCCAGCTGGTCTCCTCGGCATTGCAGCCGGCCGCGATCCGCACCACACCGCAATTATTGATGACGGCGGCTCGCTGACCTACGAGGAACTGCACGAGCGCTCCACTGCCCTGGCGCGAGCACTCCGCCACGGCGATATTCAGCAGCGCGACCGCATCGGTGTGTTGGCTCGCAATCACCGCGGTTTCATTATGGCTCTGTGCGCCCACGGTCGCCTCGGCACCGACCTGGTACTGCTCAACACCGGTGCCTCTGCCGAGCAGACTCTGGCCGTGATTCGTGAGCAGAAGATTGACTTCCTGTTCATTGATGAGGAATTCACTCGCATGCTGCCGGAGGACTTCGATGAATGCCCGGTCGCCGTGTCGTGGTTTGAAAACTACGGTGACACCTCCTGCGTTCGCGAAGGCTGGACCTCCATGCAGGAGATGCTGAAGACGGCACCGCCGGCAAAGTGGCCGACCGCCGAGCTGCCAAGCCGCCCGCGCCGTGGCCGCGTTATTATTCTGACTTCCGGAACCACCGGCACTCCAAAGGGCGCCAAGCGCCCGGAGCCGCGCAGCTGGATGCCGGCATCTTCCATCATGAGCCGCATTCCGCTGCGTCAGCGTCGCCCGGCTTACCTTGCGGCTCCGCTGTTCCACACTTGGGGCTTCGCAACTGCACAGCTGTGCATCGCACTGCGTTCCACCATGATTATGCGCCGCAAGTTCGATCCAGCCGACAGCCTCCGCATTATCGAACAGCACTCTCCGCACACCATCTTCCTGGTGCCGACCATGCTGCAGCGCATGATTGAGATTCTCCCCGACAACTATGACATCGGTGCGACATCACTGAAGGTCATCGCATCCTGCGGTTCGGCCATTCCGGAGGGAATTGTCACCAAGACCCTCGAGCGCTTCGGACCGGTTCTCTACAACCAGTACGGCTCCACCGAGGTCAGCTGGGCAACCATTGCTACCCCGGATGAGCTCAAGGCAAATCCGACCACGGCAGGTCGCGCACCGCTGGGCACTCGTGTCCAGATTCTCGACGAAGACGGCAACCGCGTTGCTGACGGCGAGACCGGTCGAATCTTCGTGGGCAACAACATGTTGTACGAGGGCTACACCCGCCCCGGCGCGGACAAGCAGGTCATTGACGGCATGGTCTGTACCGGTGACCTGGGTCGAATGGAAAATGGCCTGCTCTACATCTCCGGTCGCGAGGACGACATGATTGTCTCCGGTGGCGAGAACGTCTTCCCACGTCAGACCGAAGATGCGCTCAGCCAGCTCGAAGGCATCCGCGAGTGCGCAGTCGCAGGTGTTCCGGATGAGCGCTTCGGCCAGGCCCTGGTTGCCTGGGTTGTCCGCGACGACTCCCCTGAGGGTCGCGCCCTGACCAATGAGCAGATTCGCACATATGTCAAGCAGCACCTCAGCCGATTCGCCGTTCCGCGCGAGACCGTGTTCCTCGATGAACTGCCACGCAACGCAGTCGGCAAGGTGGTTCCTCGCCACCTGCCGAAGCCGTGGGAGAACGCCGCCGAGGAGAAGGCGGCTTAGGGCGCAGGGACCGTCGTAAAGCGAACGGCAGACACGAAAAGGACGCGGTAAAAACTTCCATTGTGGAAGTTACCGCGTCCTTTTTGCGTGTCCTAGGAAGAACTAGAGCTGATTAGCCGGCGTTCAAAACTAGGAAGAACTAGAGCTGATTAGCCGGCGTTCAAAACACCGTAGTCCGTGACGGGCTCACGGAAAATCTCTTCGCCGTCCTGGGTCACGGTTACCGCATTCGGAGTGACGGTATACGTGTAGCCACCATTTTTCGCGACAGCACGGTTCCCGGAGAAACTATCTACTGTGTACGCATCCGGGGTATCCGAAATCTCACCGAAGTCACCAATGTAATGGCGCTGCTGGCGGTTATTGGAGTTCTCACAAATCACGGCCTTACCCGAAGAAGTCTCCGCCAGCACACGCGCGTAATACCCACCCGAGCAGCGAGCGGTACTGCCAACCCAACCTTTGGCATCGATATCATCGCGATCCATACCGAACGCGCGGAGACCAAAATTTCCCCTCTGCGTAGTGCTAGGAGCGCTGCTCTCCGGCTGCTTCGTCGTTTCCGGCTCGACGGTCTGGGTATAGGTTTCCGTGTACGTCTCCACCGGCGCCGGGGACGCAGTGCTTGACGACGAGTCCCCTGCCGCAACCGTATCGGGAGACTGCGGGGAATTATCGGAGGAATTATTCAGGTAGTACGCGCCACCGATACCGGCGACCGCTGCAAGTGCAACACCGACGATGCCCAAGGCCACGAACAGACCGTTGTTGCTCTTCTGCTCAGGTACCGGAGCCTGCTGATAAGCCGGATACTGCTGGGTGTAGCCGCCCTGGTTCGGCCCCTGCGTCTGGTACTGGTACTGAGGCTGGTGCTGGCCTTGAGCCCCGCCCTGCGGCTGCTCCCAGGCAGATGTTGCATAACCGTCCTGCTCCCAATCCTGCGGGGAGGACGAACGCGGGTTGTACTGGTCGGTCATCGCTAAATTCCTTATTACTTCAGAGCCACACTTGTGCTCGGCCAATAACGTGGTGGCGTGCGACTTCGCCCACAGCGGAACTTGCCACTACGTATTTTCCATTAACACTATGCGTTGCCCAGCGTACCCTGCTTGAAGCTAGCACTAGCTCAGAGCGGCACTTTGTTCTTGAAGAAATTGACGTAGTTCCGATCGGAGATCTTTCCCAGCATAAACTCTGGCTCCAACCCGAACATCGACCAACGAGTTTTCGTTGACCAGGACAGCGACTGCGGTGTTGTGGTGCGGTGGTAGCTGATCTGGTAACCGTCAGTGTGCACTCGAATCTGCGTGTATCCACCCGGATAGCCAAGTGCAGCACCCCGCTCACAGAAGTCCGTATCCCCATAGTCAGCGATACCACGACGGCTGCGGTGCGTATGACCAGCGAACACACCTTTGGCGCCCGGCGTGGCAGCCAGGATCTCCTGGAAAACCTTGGCCTGCTGAGCCTCGACCATGAATGCCTCACCACCGAAATGCGAACGCACCGCATCCTGAGTAAACGGGTGGTGCGCAAACAAAATTGTCGGACGCTCTGGATCCTCTGCGAGTTCAGCACGCAATGCACGCATCTGGCGCTCATTAATACGCCCACCTGCATAACCAAACTCGGCGGTATCAACACCGATGAGGCGCACTTCGCCGACGCGAGTCGACCAGTGCTGCTGCGTCGGCACAAGACGCTGGCTGAAGTAATCCGGAACCGCGGTCTTGCCCTTGCGGATTCCGCGTCCCCGGAAACCATTGATATTGGGTAGCCCGGGCGGGTGCACATCGTGATTACCACGGGTGACAAACCAGTTTTTCCCAAACTCACCGAAAGTATCCAAAACCCTGATGAGCTCGTCATACTCCTCAGGGCGGTTGCTATCCGTGCAATCGCCATTGACGACGAGAGTGTCTAACCCGGCAGCCTTTACCGTGTCCACCAGACCCTGCAATTGCATAGAGGCGAAAGGCTGCTCTCCTGGATCAGAGGAAAGACCGAGGTTGCCAATGCGAATGCCGTCATGATTGGGCTTACCAATGTGTGTGTCATTCGTCAGCGCGAACGTCGCCAAATGTGCACCCGCCAACGCTGGCAGAGTACTTACGACGCCTGTCTTCTCCGGCGCCGTCTTGCTCATGGTGATATTCAGCGATGGGACTGCGCGGCAGTTGTGGGACCAGCACTCAAAGCGGTACTCCCGTCCCGGCTCCAACCCGTCAATGACCACATGGTGGTAGCCCGACTCTGAATATCCCTCGTGCACGAGCTCTAGCTGCGTCGAATCCGCTGGACCAAGCAGCACCCGCTCATCCGAAGGGACAGTCGGCTTAATAAAGCCATACGCTGTCTGCACCCCAGGAGCATATGTTGCCCATGTAAATGCCACTGACGTGTCTGTGACAGTGATGACCTCTAAGTCACTAGCTAGTACTTGCCACGACTTGGAATCCGACTGGGTAAGCCCCAGCCCTGACGTGACGTACTCCAGGCCGTAAGCTCCCGAGGTTTTTGCGACGGCCATTGAACTTGCAGCAAGAGTCGCAACAGAGAGGTAGGCCCGGCGAGAAATGCTCATGGCAATAAAGCCTAGAACCTAAAGATGAAAAATAGATGAACTTTCCCTCTAATCTCAGAAAAATAGGAACGCAACAGCAAACACACGCAACTTGAAACAGCGCAAAAATAAAACACCGTCCTGCCAACTCATGGCAGGACGGCGTTTTAGGAAATGTGGCTTGAGCACCTAGGTGAACAATTACCGGCTCACCAGCATGTAGATCGCTCTGAAACTGTAATTACTTCAGTTCCTTGGAGGACAGCCCCAGGGTGCGGCGAGCAACAACTAGCTGCTGAATCTGCTGGGTGCCTTCGAAGATATCCAGGATCTTGACGTCGCGGGACCACTTCTCCAGCAGGTTGCGCTCGGAGTAACCGAAGGTGCCTGCCAGCTGAACAGCGCGCAAGCAGATCTCGGTACCAGCGCGGCCGGCCTTGGCCTTACACTCAGAAGCCTCCAGGGTGTTCGGCTGCTTGTTGTCAGCCATCCACGCAGCGCGCAGAGCCAGGAGGTATGCAGCCTCCCAGTCGGACTCCAGCTTCAGGTACTCAGCTGCAGCAGCGCTCTGGGTGTGCGCTGGTGCATCATAGTCAATCTCGATGCCAGCCTCTTCCAGGATGCGACGCAGCTCTTCCAGCGAAGCACGGGAGACACCGATGGCCATACCGGCAACCAGCGGACGAGTGTTGTCGAAGGTCGCCATTGCGCCGGCGAAGGACTTCTTAACATCAATGTCCGGGGAACCCAGCAGATTCTCCTTCGGAACGCGGACGTTGTCCAGGCGGAGCACTGCGGTATCCGAGGAACGAATACCCAGCTTCTCTTCCAGGCGCTCCACGGTGAAGCCCGGGGTGCCCTTCTTCACCAGGAAGGACTTGATGGCAGCGCGGCCCTTGGACTTGTCCAGGGTCGCCCACACAACGACGGAATCGGAACGCTCACCAGCAGTAACGAAGATCTTCTCACCGTTGATGACGTAGTCGTCACCATCGAGCTTGGCAGTGGTGGAAACAGCGGAGGAGTCAGAACCGAAGGACGGCTCGGTAATTGCCATGGAAGCCCAGGTCTTACCGAAAGCCTCCAGCTGCTCATCAGTAGCAACAGCTGCGATAGCTGCGTTACCCAGACCCTGGTACGGCAGGGACAGGGTCAGCCCCACGTCACCCCAGCAGGTCTCAATAACGTTGAGCAGCGAAGCCATGTTGCCACCGTTTTTTACACCGGTACGCTTCTTTTTCTTGTCATCGCCACGTCCGCCGGAAGCACCGGAGAAGCCACGGCCACCATCTGCCATGCCGTCCATCATGGAGGCAAGGGTGTCGAGTTCCTTCGGGTACTCGTGCTCAGCGAGATCGTACTTACGGGAAATCGGTCGGAAGATCTCAGCGGCGGCCTGATGCGACTGGGACGCGCCCGCCTTGAGGAACTTCGGCAGTTCGAGGTTAATCATTTTCTTTCCTCTTAATTCTTTTCGGCTGAAGTATCTAGCGGTTTACAGAACGACGATGCCTTCGGCGACACCAATTGCGCGGAGGTCACGGTACCAACGCTCAACCGGGTGCTCCTTGGTGAAGCCGTGGCCACCGAGCAGCTGCACACCGTCGGAACCAATCTTCATACCCTTTTCAGTGGCGAAGGTCTTAGCCAGAGCTGCCTCGCGAGCGAAGCCGCGACCCTGGTCAGCGCGGGAAGCACCGCGGAGAGTAATCATGCGGAGACCATCGAGCTCAATCTTGATGTCGGCGACCATGAAGGCCACTGCCTGGCGGTGGGAAATCGGCTCGCCGAATGCCTGACGCTCATTGACGTAAGGAATGACGTAGTCGAGAACTGCCTGAGAAGTACCCATTGCAAGAGCTGCCCAGCCGAGGCGGGAACGACGCAGAATGTCGAGGTATGCCTCTTCACGGTCTGCAGCCGAGGTGCTAGCGCCGCCGAGAATGTTCTCGGCCGGAACCTTGACATCCTTCAGGATGACGCGACCCATTGCGGCACCGCGCAGACCCATGGACGGGTCAGCCTCAACGTGGAGACCTTCAGTGTCGGACTCAACGATAACCAGAGCCGGCTTACCCTCGAGCTCAACACCGATGATGAACAGCTCAGCTGCGCCGGCGTTCGGAACGAAGGACTTAACACCGTTGAGGACCAGCGAATCGCCCTCGCGCTTTGCGGTGGTTTCAGGCTTGCGTGCGTCGAAAAGCGGGCGCGGCTCTGCGAGAACAACAGCGGCGGCCGGGACGTTCTCGCCAGCGAATGCCGGCAGGTAGGTCTTCTGCTGCGAGTCGGAGCCGTGAGCGGTCAGGGTGGCAGCGACACCGGCCGGAGCCAGCACTGCCAGAGCCAGACCCATGTCACCGTAGGACAGAGCCTCCGCGACCAGCGCGTTGGTGGTGACGTCCTCGCCGGTAGCGATGCCCTCGAAAGCCTCCGGGACGTTGATCATAGTGACGCCCAGCTCAGAAGCCTCAGAGACGAGATTCTCCGGGGGAGTTGCCTCGTGGTCGGACTTGTAAGCAGCCTCGCGCAAGCGCGACTCAGCAAACTCCTTAACCGTCTCGACGATCATCTGCTGATCCTCGGTCGGGGTGAGGTCGAAGAGCTTCTTTGCCTTCTCCTCGGCTGCGGCCTCCTGTGCAGCCTGGGCTTCCTCAGCCGGACGCTCCGGCTTACCGGAACCGGAAATCTTCTTAAACTGACGGTTCGCGGCACCAAGGGTCTTAAAACCGGACTTGGTGGACTGGTACACCACGCGGTCGATCTTTGGCTGAAGGTCGTACTTCTGGGCGAAGTCCGAACCAGTAATCGACGTGATGAACCGCATTGCCGCTCCGATAGCGTCGCGACCAGGGTTATTGCGGCCGACAGTCGAATCTTCGCGGTTCTTCTTCTCGCTCATGTGATCATGGCCTTTCGAGTCAGAACTATTACTGGCATAACAATAAAACAATCACGTGACCGTTGTCACAAGAATTGAAAAAACATTGCCAAGTAACAGAAAACTTTCAGGCTTCTAACTTGTCAGGCGATAACGCGGTTAACAACGTAGTTGCGATCAGAGAGCTCACCAAGCAGAGCCTCGGGCTCGAAACCGTACATCGCCCAACGGGCACGCGCAGTCCACGCAAGCGCATCTTCGCTGCTCAAACGGTGAAAGTTAACCTGGTAGCCACCGGAGTAGACATGCAGCAGTGTGTAGCCACCGGGGTATGCTTTGCACGCGCCGGTCTCCAAATAATCAACGCCGGCCCCAACATCACCGCGAGTACGCTTTGCACGGTGGGTGTGACCTGCCCCCGCAAAGAATACACCCGGAGCGTCGTTAAGCATCTGCTGCAAGCGTCGTGCATCAGCGCTGTTGAGAATGAAGGTGGGCCCGGCAGCATGTGTCCAACCAGCCTCGGAGGTAATTGGGTGATGAGCCAGCACAACTGTCGGCTTACTGGGGTCACGCTGCAATTCCCGCTCCAGTGCATCGAACTGTTCCGGGCTAATTTCGCCGCCGGACTCATCCAACTTCGATGAATCCAGCCCTATGACACGGACCGGCCCCTGCTGAGTGACCCACAGTTCCTGCCGCGGACGCCCCAGGAGAACACCGAAGGGATCGCGATGATTCTCGGTACCCTCCAAAACCGGGAATTCGTCGTAGCCAGCAGATGGATCGGCATCCGGCTTATGCGGACGATCATGATTGCCGCGGGTGACAAACCACTGCCGCTCCTGAGCACCAAAAGTATTCATAATCTCGGCAAATCGACGCACCTCCGCCGGACGTGCTTCCGACGTGGCATCACCGTTGACGAAAACCTTTTCAATCCCCATCCCCCGCAGCTCGGCGAGCGCAGCCGTCAGCATGACCTCGGGATACGGCGCGGCACCCGGTTCAGAAAAGATAGGAGCGGGGAAATCGCCGGTGATAATACCGTGCCCATTTTCGCCAATATGCGCGTCATTAAGGATGGCAATCGTGGTCAGGTACTCCCCTTCCGGAGCGACCAACGTCGTGAACTGTCCAGTTTGCTCGGGTGCATTGGGGAGGTTTCGGGTAATTAATCCCGGCTCGGCGACCAGTCCATTCGATCGACATTCGAAACGGTACGTGGTTCCAGGGCGCAGCTTATCGACGGTCACAAAGTGGTAGCCAACCTGCGTCTCGTCCTTATGTACCACGGGTAGCTCGCCGCCCTCATCGGCATCGACTGGCACTAGCGCAACTTCAGTGTCGGCCGGCGCCAGTGGAGCCAGCTTCCCCCACGCTGGATGTGGGCCTGCATACGTCGCCCACGAAAATGTCACCGACGTATCGGTCACGGTCACGACTTCCAGGTCCGTCACAACAAGGCCGCTGGTCAACCCGGTGAATGGAAACGGCGACTGGTTCGGGGCCGCCGATGCAACTGCTCGCGTCCCGACGCTATTGACGGCAACCGCTACAGCCCCCGCACCCGCTACTGCTCCCAAGCGCAATACGGATCGCCGATCAATTTTCTTATTCCCATTTACTGAATTCACGGGTGAAGAAATTACGGGATAAAAATAATCCCGGTGATAACACCGGGATAACTACACATGAATTCAGTCGCTTACGCTTCCGGCTTCACGATCGGGAACAGCACGGTTTCGCGAATGCCAAGGCCGGTCAGGGCCATCAGCAGGCGGTCAATGCCCATGCCCACACCGGTCGTCGGCGGCATGCCCTGCTCCATTGCGTGCAGGAAGTCCTCATCCAGAACCATGGCCTCGTCGTCGCCGCCAGCGGCCAGTCGCGCCTGATCCTCAAAGCGCTCACGCTGGACAACCGGGTCAACCAGCTCGGAGTAGCCGGTAGCCAGCTCGAAGCCACGGACGTAAAGATCCCACTTCTCGGTCACGCCAGGCTTGGAGCGGTGCTGACGAGTCAGCGGAGAGGTCTCGACCGGGAAGTCGCGGACAAAGATAGGACCGTCGAGCTGGTCTTCACAGAGCAGCTCCCAGATTTCCTCAACCAGCTTGCCGTGGCCCCAGCCGCCCTTTTCCGGAACCTCAAGTCCAATCACATCGGCGATTGCCTTTAGCTCCTCGACGGTGGAGTCGATGGTCACTTCCGGCTGACCAGGGAACTTGCGAGCAAGTGCCTCGTTCAGCGACGGGTACATCTCAATCTGCTTCCACTCGCCGCCAAAGTCGAACTCCGTACCGTCGGCAAGCGTAACAGTCGTCGAACCGAAGACCGCGACGCAGATTTCCTGAATGACCTCGCGGACGGTGCGGGCGGAGTCATCGTAGGTGCCGAATGCCTCGTAGTACTCCAGCATCGCGAACTCCGGGCTGTGCGAGGAGTCGATACCCTCGTTGCGGAAGTTACGGTTGATCTCAAAGACTCGCTCCATACCGCCGACGACGCAGCGCTTGAGGAAAAGCTCCGGCGCGATACGCAGGTAGAGATCGATGTCCAAAGCGTTGGAATGAGTCACGAATGGACGTGCAGCTGCACCGCCGTGCAGAGTCTGCAGCATCGGGGTTTCGACCTCGAGGAAACCGCGACGCTCAAGGGCGTGGCGCAGCTCGCGGATGACCTTGATACGAGTCAGTGCGTTAGTACGCGCCTGCTCACGCATAATCAGGTCCGTGTAGCGGTGACGCACGCGACTGTCCTCGGACAGATCAGCGAACGACACCGGCAGCGGACGCAGAGCCTTCGAGGCCATCTGCCACTTCGTAGCCATCACGGACAACTCGCCGCGGCGCGAAGAAATTACGCGGCCAGTAATGAGGACGAAGTCGCCCATATCTACGTCCGACTTCCAAGCAGCCAGGGCGTCCTCGCCGACCTCAGCCTTGGAAAGCATGGCCTGCAGGGTCGTGCCGTCACCCTCCTGCAGAGCGGCAAAGCAGAGCTTGCCGGTGTTACGAATAAACATGACACGACCAATGACGGTCACGACATCCTGAGTCTCCTCGCCAGCCTCGAGGTGACCCCACTCTTCACGGACATCCTTGAGAGAGTGAGTACGGGGAACCTCAACCGGGTACGGCTGAATTCCAGCCTCGAGCAGGCGGTCACGCTTCTCGCGGCGAATGCGCAGCTGCTCAGGAACGGTGGCGGTGTTTTCAGGGGTCTTCTTCGCGTCAGTCACGGCTATAAAGGTTAGCCGACTACACCGCCGACCTGCTAGTTGAGTGCCCTTTAGACGCCAATCTTCTTGCCATCAGTGCGTACAACCTGAACGACGGCCGGGCGTGGCTGCTCCTTGCCGCCGTCCGGCCAGTGCGAGGTCGGGTTGGTGGTCGGGTCCGGGTTGTCGCCGACTGGATGACCCTGATCCGTCTCGATTTCGCCCGGGTGCTGGACGTTGACCATCACGCGGTTGGAGAAGATCTGCGGACCACAGGTCTCTGCAGCAACCGGAACAGTCAGGAAGCACTTGGTCTCACCACGACGCTCGCCTTCGACGGCAACGGCGAAAAGGCCGTCGTTGGAGTCCAGCGCGTTGCCGTCGGTGGAAACCCACAGGTTGCCGTACTCGTCAAAGGCGACGTTGTCCGGGCAGGAAATTGGCGAGACCGATTCCTTGTCGAAGCCACCGAAGTAGGTGTAAGCCTCGTTCGGGTCACCACAGACCAGCAGGAGGTTCCACTTGCCCTTGGTACCGGCGTGGTCATCTTCCATCTCCAGAACAAGGCCATTCTTGTTCTCGGTGATTGGTGCGACCTCGACGGCGTCGGCAAGCGGGCGCCCTGCACCATCCTTGCGTTCCTTGCCCTTGTCGTCCTTCGCGCCCGCCTTACCGCGGTACTTGTTGTTGGTCAGCGCCGCGTAGACCTTACCGGTCTTCGGAGACGGCTCGATATCCTCCGGGCGGTCCATACGGGTCGCACCGACCTTGTCACCGGCGATGCGGGTGTAGATGCAGACCTCTTCGGCGGTCATGCCATCAACGTGGGACTCGTGCTTGCCGTCTGCCTTGGCGGTCATCAGCGGAAGCCACTCAATGTCACCGTCGAAACGGCCGTCCTTCGGCAGCTCACCGGAGCCGTCAATCTCGGACTCGGAATTACCGTTGAACTTACCGACGTAGAGAGTGCCCTCGGACAGAATGCCCATGTTGTGCTTGAGGTCCCCCTCCTTAATCTTGCGGGAGGAGACGAACTTGTAGATGTATTCGAAACGCTCGTCGTCGCCGGAGTAGCACACGACCGTGCCGTCGTCGGTGACGTAAATCTGACCGGCTTCATGCTTGAAACGGCCCACTGCGGTGTGCTTGACCGGGGTGGAGTTCGGGTCAGATGGGTCAATCTCTACCAGCCAGAAGAAGCGGTTCGGCTCGTTCGGCTCCTTGGAGACATCGAAGCGGTCGTAGTACTTCTCCCACGCGCGGTCGGACAGCTCTTCATTCTTGACCGAGTAGCGCTTGAGCTTCTTAACTGCGTCCTCGTCCTTGAGCTTGCCAACGTTGCCGAAGTACTGGTCAACGTTCTCCTCACCGGACAGGTAGGTACCCCACGGAGTAACACCACCGGAGCAGTTGTTCAAAGTTCCCTCGACCTTCATACCGGTCGGGTCAGCCTTGGTCTTCAGCAGATCGTGACCAGCAGCCGGGCCGTCGACTGTGAACTCGGTGAAGCCAGTAATGCGACGGTTACGCTTGTCACTCAGGATTGGCTTCAGGAATCCCTTGTCATCCTCTTCCACAGCAAGGATGGTCTGGCCGTGGGCAGCCAGTCCGATGTCGACCTGCTCCTTAGTAGCATCTTCTTTCTTGTAAGCACGGAACATCATCGGCTCGGTGGTGTACTCGTGCGAGCAGACGTACAGCAGTGTGCCGTCTTCAGCCTTAATCAGGCCAGCGAAGTCATTGTTGAAGCCGAACTGCTTCAGCTGGTTTTCCGGAGTCTGCTTGTCAAAGTCGAACTCCGGGCCACCCTCGTGGATTGGGTCGCCCCAGCGAATCAGAACATTCTGCTCGTAGCCGTCCGGGATAACGACTGCGTCTTCCGTGTTCGGCTTGACGGCGTCGAAACGCATACCCTCCGGCGATTCGCCCTTGCTACCGTCACCGGCAGCAGCGGTACCGGAGGCGTCGGAGCCACCTGCGGCGCTGCCCGAATCATCAGAGGAGCAAGCGGCCAGCACGGCGCCACCGCCGACCGCAAGAGCACTAGCACCAGTGACCTTCAGTGCCGCGCGACGGGAGAATGCGCGCTGGGAGAACGCCTCCTTCGCAACATCACCGAAGTACTGGTTGTCCGAGAACTCGTTCGGAGCATCGTCAGCACAAGCATTACCACACTTGTAAGTGCAGGTCAGAGAGCTGCGAGAGGTAGCAAAAGGATTTGTCAGCAGATTCTTGCCAATACGAACCACGGGGAGACCGCCTTTGTATAGCTTCGACTAGGTGAGGAAATGGAAAACTAAAACTTTTAGATCCTCTAAGAAGCTAAGGACGTTGCGTTACCTTTCGGTTTCTAAAAATCAACTCGCCAATGAGCTTTAGCTGACGGTCTAATGACTTGCGCTTTAACGCAAAGTGAACACCCTGGTGTTGTGATTCTCCGGCTCGACTCTTCTCTCCAACTACGCAGTCGAGCCCCAGCTCTGCGGGCTACGTGGACTAGCCCTGGTTCTCCGGGCTACGCGGATTCTTCAAATCAGAACCCTCCGGCACATCCGCCGGGTCATTGCCACTTTCCAGAATCTTGTTGTCCTCATCGACGAAGATGACATTCGGCTTGTACGTACGCGCCTCAGCGTCATCCATCATTCCGTAGCCGATGATAATAACCAGATCACCCGGCGATATCAGACGAGCGGCGGCACCGTTGATGGAAATGATGCCCGAGCCGCGCTCTCCGGTAATGCAGTAAGTAGTAAGCCGGTTGCCATTATTGATATCGACGATGTCGACGGCTTCACCTTCAAGCAGGTCGGCCGCTTCCATCAGATCAGCGTCAATCGTGCACGATCCAACGTAGTGAAGATCAGCCTGAGTCACCGTGGCACGGTGAATCTTGGACTTCAACATAGTGCGAAACATGAAAAAGGTAGGTCCCTTCCTGGATTCGTCCCCTGGATGCTTGCCTACCGCGGCACCCCTTAGCGTGGCAGGTTATTAGTCGGCACACTATAATACGACAACTTCCCAGCCACGAGAAACTACTTCTAAAAGCCGTCCTACTCGCTGTCCTGCTCAACGCCAAAGCCAGCGTTCTTCAGAGTTTCTCTGCTGGACTCATCTTTCAGACGAGCATCTCGAGCAGCACGAACCTTTTCCTGCAGCTCAGCCAACTCAGCGGCCTCTTCCTCAGTCAATTCGCCGTCCAGCCCCGCCGCCGACAGAGCCGCCGACGCAATTTCGGCGTCCTTCTGCCCGAGCTGCCCGAAACCGTTTGCCGAATCCGGGCGCGGCGCACCCAGAATCAAGCCAACATTATCAATGAGACGAGTAGTGCCGACCTTCGCAGCAACCAGCAGGCGAGCTTCAGTCTCCTGGCCGTCGCCGCGCAACGCCTCGTCGGAAAGCGGGGCGAGCGCAGCGTCACGCAGCTCCAAGTAATCCAACTCGACTTCAGGCTGGCTGGCGAGCACACCACGCGCGGTTTCCAGCACAGCATCCGCACCACGGTCCGCGACAAAAGCACCAGCAGTCAGCGCAGCGGACAGGGTTACTGCGAGATTGCGCTGCTCCTCGGACAGATAGCGGTTGCGGGAGCTCATAGCCAACCCGTCGGCCTCGCGAATCACCGGTACACCGTGCAACTGCACCGGCATATTCAGGTCAGTGACCATCTGCTGCATCAGGCACAGCTGCTGGTAGTCCTTCTCACCAAAAACGGCATCAGTGCAGTTGGTGATGTTGAAAAGCTTGTTGACCACCGTCAACGCACCGGCAAAGTGCCCCGGGCGAGTAGCACCTTCGAGCTCCGAAGCCAGCGGCCCCGGCTGCACGGTCGTGCGGAAACCGTTGGGGTACATCTCCTTCGCGTTCGGCGCAAAGACCAGCTCAGCACCGACAGCGCGGAGCTTCTCAACGTCTTCCTCCAGAGTCCGCGGGTAGGCGTCAAAGTCCTCCCCCTCACCGAACTGCAGCGGATTGACGAAAATCGACACCACCACAACAGCGCGCGGCAGCGTCTTCGCGGCCTGTACTAGTTCAAGGTGCCCCTGGTGTAGCGCACCCATCGTAGGTACGAGCACCACCGGCCGCCCGGTCTTCCGCAACGCACGGGTGACCTGCGCGATTCCCGCAATAGTCTTGTGAACAGTTGTCTCTCCGGCGGTATAACCCGTCATGTTTCCTCCGCGTTCAGATCTACCGGACCAAACTTTTCGCCCGACGGCAATACCTTACGCCACATCCCGGATGACCAGAACAGCCAGTCCGCTCAGCTCATCGGCGTAGGTACCGCAAAACCTCGTTGGCGCCGCGCAGCTCGGCGATGCGCTCGGCAAGAGCCAGGTAGGCGGTTCCCATTTCCGGTGCCACCGCTTCAATTTCACGTTCGTGCTTGACGACGGTCCCAAGGTCGTCCCGCGTCACCGGGCCAGTCAGCCCCCGGGAACCCCACCTCAAGGCATTGTCCAATGAAGCTTCCAGCAGTGGACGGAGCAGCTCGGCGGCCTGGCCTCGACGCAGCTCAGCTAGGTCGGTGTCTTCGGCTGCTGCGTCTCCGCCGATAGTGGTTGCCAGCATTTCTACTGCATCGACCACAACTGCGCCCAGACCGTTTGAGCCGTGGGCCATAGCCGCGTGATAAAGGCCGCGGTGACGTTCGTTGATGAACACCGGACGACCGCCGAGTTCACCAATGAGCAGTTCACTGACTGTTTTCGCGAGCTCATCCCCAACAGTGATACCCCATGGGCAACCGGTCAGGAGCTCGGAGTCGTCGTCAAGCCCTGCGAATGTCATTGCGGGATGGGCGGCGATGGTCAGCGCGCCGGTGAGTGCGACCGGATCGAGCACGGCACGCCCGAGGGAACCAGAAGTATGCATGACGATGCGTCCGGGGCCGACATGGCGGGCGACTTCCTCGGCGACCTCTGCGATGGCGCGATCCGGCACGGCGATAACGATGAGCTCGCAGGTGGAAGCTGTGTCGGCAATGCTACTAACCTGTGCGTTCGGGAGACGTAGATGCGCTCGTGTGACAGATTCTGGTGAGCGCGCGACCACGTGAGTGACACGATGCCCACAGTGCTCTAACGCCTGGCCGAGCGCGACCCCGACTTTTCCGGCAGAAATAATCCCCACCGCCAACCGCGGAGCGGTTGTCCGATGGGGATGGGAATCATGCTGGCTTTGCGTCATGACTGACTAGGTTAGACCAAACCAGCTATGTGCAGTGAGTAGGCCGCGCATACTCGGTAAGCGACTAGGCCTCTTCGTCCTCGCGCTGCTCCCTCTTCTTGCGCATCTGCGCCATCAGCTCGGCAACCGTCAGGCTGCCCTTGTTGTCCTCAGCACGGCGCCGACCGTGGCTTGCAGGCTCCTGCTCAGGAGCCTGAGCCGGTTTCTGAGCTGGCTCTTCTGCGAGGTCCTCATCGCGAATGGCCTGCAGCTGGCGAGTCGGAGAGTCCGAGGCATCGTCCGATTCCGGCGCAGCGAATGGGTGCCGTGCACCGTGTGCCTCGTGAGCACCGCCCTGAGAATCATCCTCTGCGGCGTCCTCGGCCGGGGTTTCCTGCCAGTTGATGGCGCGGAAAGAGTTAGTGGAGAACTTCTCCTTGGAAACGGCTTCGTCATCCTTGGAATCGGCGACTTCGTGGACGTCAACCGGCTGGCCAGACGGCGAGAATGTACGGCGCATGTCGGTGGCCTCGGCGTCTTCAACCGGCGAAGCGGAGGAAGCGGAGCCCGTGCCGCCGTGCTGGGTATGAACGCCAACAGTGCCGTTAGCGGTCATCTCAGCGCGGTGGGAAGTCGCGCGTGGTGTCGGCCGGTCGTGACCGGTCGGATCCTTCATCGGCGAGGCCTGCTGTGGCGAGTCGAGCTCACGCAGACGCTCGGCCTGGGCGCGAAGAGCAACCTGCTCGTCGTCGAAATCCTCCCCCATGAACTCAGCAAGCTGGGCACGCAGTGCAAAGACCTCAGCGCGCAGCGCCGCAATGTTGTCATCGTTGTTACCCTCAAGCGAGTCCAGGTAGTTCTGCTCGAGAATCAGCTCCTGCTCACGGTGAGTAGCCAGCTCGCGGTCAAGCTCCACCTTGTGCAGTTCCTCGATTGTCTCCAACCGCTTGCGCTCCAGCGCAATGGTCTTGCGGTATCGAGTCACCAGCACAGCCCCGATAACTGCCGACCACAACGCCAGCAGCACGGCAACCTTCATCCACCCGGCAGAGGAGGCAAAGAGCATGACGATACTGGCAATCACCGCGAGCATCAGCAGCACAACCATGAGAATGACGGCGGTTTTCTCCGTCATACCATCGGTAGAACTGAATTTCGTCACATCATTGCTCTGCTCATCTGCATATGCCGCATCAGCCCCGGAGTTAGCCCCAGCGGAGTAGCTTTCGAAAGCCGAAGAAGGCGACGGAGACGGAGACTCGGCCATATCCGACGAAGTAGCTGCCGCGTCGCCCTGAAAATATGCGGCATCACCCGAGCGCTTCGGGTCATTACCGGCGTTGGAGAGGTCAGTCATAACTCCCACCCTACCGAGTTAGTTCCCATTTCCCCGCTAGGAGGCGAAGAATTTTCGCCATCAGTTGGCAATTGGCAAACTTTTTCCAGCCACAGCCCCGCCGCAGCGAGCAAAAGGCCGGATACTGTGCCGACAATCATGATCGGCCCGTCGGCCTGTGCAGCCGCAAGCTCCGTCCACTTCGGCAAAGCCCACAGCACGCCACCGGCGTACAAACCTCCGAGAATCGCCCCCAACCATGCGGATGCCGTACCGACCACCAGCCATCGCGACAACGTTAACGGCTGCACCTGGCTGCGATCCTGCCCGACCTTCCCCTCTTTCAGCACCGACTTAATCCACCGCGCTGCCGCCACACAGACAGCTGTGAGCAACCAGGGAAACCCCAGGTCCCACCAACTTCGTGGCCCGAGCGCACCGAAAAACTGTGCCACGATCATCCATGACGCCAGCGCGAGAACCAGCGCAGATGCAGCCAACGTAATCGGTGAGGTCGGTTTCATCTCTAGGCCTCTTCTCCATCCGCGCTGTCTGCTAGACGCACTGCGTTTACGTCTTCAGGTGCCAGCTTATCGACGAGTGCTGCGACCCGAACTCCCCCCAATTCGGCATCCGGGTCGGCATCGAGCCACGGCACCAGTACAAAGGCACGCTCGGTTGCCCACGGATGCGGCAGGGTCAGAGTCGAATCGTCAGAGATGATCTCCTCGCCGGTGTCCTTGTCAGTGACCTGCACAATGTCCACGTCGAGCGCCCGTGGTCCCCAGTGAATTTCGCGCACTCGACCAGCGTCATTTTCCAGTTTCCAACCAGCTTCCAGCAGCTCCATTGGTGTCCGGGACGTATCGACAATGAGCACGGCATTGAGGAAGTCACCCTGCTCTACCCCACCCCAAGGCGGGGTGGCATAAATTTTTGAAGCTGCGACCAATTCATCGGCGAAGAAGTCCTGCACACCTGTTAGGTTTTCTCGCGCGCGGTCCATGTTCGCGCCGATAGAAACAACTGCGCGAATCATGCCAACCGCTTCTTCCGCGAACGGCGGGCTGTCACCGCAGCGTCATCGAAGTCGAGCGGAATGGGCGCATGTGGTTTGTGAATGGTCACTTCCACCGCGTGCAACAGTGGGGACAATCCGCGTTCGGCGCGGGCGTCGTCGTCGGCAAGCACTGCTTCGGCGATCTCGGTCGCGACTGTTTCAATGAGGTTGCGAGGAGTGCCGGTTAAAATTCCGTGCGCTGTGGCTGCAATGTCGGCGTAGTTGACGGTGTCGTCCAGCTCATCGCTCGCAGCAGCACCGGAGAAATCCAGCCACAGGGTGACATCACAGATGAAGTCCTGGCCATCCCGGCGCTCGAAGTCGAGACAACCGTGGTAGCCGTGGGCTTTCAGACCTTTGAGTTCAATGCGATCAGCCACTGTGTTTACGCGTCTCCTTCCAGAGCCGACTCGGCTGGTGATTCCGCAGCCGACTCGTTGTGCTGCGCAGCGCGGTTAGACCCACCTTCCGGATAGTCGCCGGCCGCTGTGTAACCGGTCAGTGAACGTCCAAGGTTCCATGCCTGCGCCACACGCACTGCGTCGAGGTTGTCGGCCACATTGTGAACTCGAACCGCCCATGCGCCCGCCGCTGCGGACAGCGCGGAAATTGCGGTAGTCGCGGCATCAGCCTGCTTTGGTGCTCGTACCTCACTGCCAACGGCGGCGACGAAACGCTTGCGGGAAGCACCGACCAACAGGGGGAAACCGAGGTCAATAAGCTCCGGCAGGTCGTGGAGGAGCGCCCAATTGTCATCGGCGTTTTTGGCAAAGCCCAGGCCTGGGTCGAGGACAATATTTTCCTCGACGATTCCGGCACCCATGGCACCGTCGACAAGCTGAAGCAGGTGCTCACGAACATCGGCGACAATGCCGTCCGGGTGAGTTTCGGCGCGCCCAGAAGCGGAGCCGAAGCGATCGGTCTTCCAGTGCATCAGGCAGATGGGCACATCGGCATCGGCGCAGACTGCGTACATGTTGGGGTCTGCGAGACCGCCGGAGACATCGTTGATGAACACCGCGCCCCTGGCGATTGCTGCCTCTGCGACACTTGCGCGCATAGTATCGACGCTGATCAGGTGCCCGTCTGCCGCGAGCTCACGGACCACCGGCACGACCCGGGCAATTTCCTCATCCTCGGAAACGCGGTGTGCGCCGGGACGAGTGGACTCGCCACCGATGTCGAGAATATGTGCGCCTTCAGCGAGCAGCTCGTGCGCATGGGCAATCGCCGCGTCGAAGGTCTTGTACAGGCCGCCATCGGAAAAGCTGTCCTCGGTGACGTTGACAATGCCCATCACTTTGCAGAGCTGATTCTCGATACTCATCTCCGCCGGCTGTCCTGCCTGCGCTTGCAAGGGGGATTCAGTCACCTTGTTGTCCAGCCTTTCCAATCGACCATTTAACTGTTGCGTTAGCTCTTGCGGATGAGCGCCATTGCCTCTGCGCGCGAACGGGCATCCGTCTTGAAGCCACCGCGGACGGCTGAGGTCACCGTGCGCGCACCCGGTTTGCGGATACCGCGCATGGCCATGCAGAGATGCTCCGCTTCAATGACGACGATCGCCGAGGCCGGATCCAGCCGCTCCACCAAGGCATCCGCAACCTGACTGGTCAGACGCTCCTGCACCTGCGGGCGCTTCGCATAGCCATCGACCAGACGAGCGAGCTTGGACAGGCCCGTCACACGACCGTCCTTGCCCGGGATGTAACCAATGTGGGCAACGCCGAAGAACGGCACCAAATGGTGCTCACAGGTGGAGTAAATCGGGATGTCCTTCACCAAAACGAGTTCTTGATGATCCTCGTTGAAGGTCTTTGCCAGCACCTCAGACGGATCTTCAAACAGGCCCGCGAAAACCTCACGGTAGGCTCGCGCCACTCGCGCCGGTGTCTCCTTCAGGCCTTCCCTGTCGGGATCCTCACCGACGGCAATCAACAGTTCACGAACCGCAGCCTCGGCCCGCCCCTGATCGAATTCGCGCTCCATGATGTGTACTTATCGCTCCTCGTTGGTGTCCGGCTTGTCCTGCCAGGCGCTGTTGTCTTCGTTTCGCTTGACGACGCCGTCCTTATCCGAATCGTGCATCTGTGCCCCCTTGTCATCGGAGTTGTCGGCGTTCTTCGGGTTTTCCGGACGTTCTGTGTGTTCCGGCTGCTCGTTATCCGGCAGGCGGAATCCGCGCAGCTCCTGCTGTTGTCCTGCCGACGGCATCACCGTAGTCGGGGTGGCATCGCTGCCAGAGTTGTCCTGGCGGTGACGTCCGCCCTGCCTGTCCCACGGCATCTTCGGAGGGGCAGGGATATTCGCGGGGCCGTTGCCACCGCTGCTACCAGTACCGGTTGCCTTCGAGCCGAAGTCCGGCGCACCTGCCGGGTAGTTAGCAGTGCCCGGGTGCTGGCCACGCGCGTTGCCCTGGCCTTCCTGCGAACCCGGCTGGTTCTGCCCCTCCGGGCGAGGAGTCGGCGCAGGCGCCGGTGCCGGTGCGGGAGCCGAACCGTGCGTGCTGCCGGTATCCTTCGGCGGCCAACCTGGAGCGGTCCAACCAGCCGGCGGTGGGGTGCCACCGTAAACCGGAACATTCGGTCGGTCCTGCTGGGCGCCCGGCAGACCCGGGACACTAGCATTACCGGCACCAGCGGAGCCTGCCGGCCCCTGACCATTGCCGTTGTTGCCCGCGTCCTGGTTCTCTGGTTCGCGGCGGCGCACCGGCGCGAAGATGTTGACACGCTTCGGCGGTTCCTCGCCGCGCTCGATTGCCAACTCCACCGGTGTCTTCACCGGCTCGCGGCCATCGGCCGGGTGCTTAGTGTCGCTATCGAAGAAGTTCAGGCGCTCACGGGGAACGACATCGGTGAAGATAACTTCCAGATCCGGACGACGCAGAGTCTCCTTCTCCAGCAGTTTCTCAGCCAGAACATCGAGAGTGTCGCGGTTTTCCTTCAAGATGGCGTAGGCCTCGTCATGAGCCTTATTGATCAGCAAACGAACCTGCTGATCAATGGTTGCTGCCACCTCCGGAGAGTAGTCCAGAGTGCCGCTGCCACCGCGGCCAACGAACGGGTCGCCCTGCTCCTCCCCGTACTTCACCGGGCCGAGCTCCGGCGACATGCCGTACTCGGTCACCATGGCGCGAGCAATCTTGGTGGCCTGCTCAATATCGGCAGAAGCACCGGTAGTCGGCAGTCCGAAAACCAGCTCCTCGGCAGCGCGACCACCCATGGCGAAGACCAGACGAGCAAAGAGCTCTGGCAGGTTATACATGCCCTTGTCGTCCTCGGGGACGGTCAGCGCATGTCCACCAGTGCGACCGCGAGCCAAGATGGTGACCTTGTAAACACGCTCAATGTCCTTCAGCGCCCACGCAGCCAGGGTGTGGCCACCCTCGTGGTAGGCGGTGACCTTCTTCTCCTGCTCGGAAATCACCTTGGAGGTACGGCGCGGACCGCCGATAACTCGGTCGACTGCCTCTTCCAGCGCATCCGCAGTAATGATGTTGCCGTTGACGCGAGCGGTCAGCAGCGCAGCTTCATTCAGCACGTTCTGCAGATCAGCACCGCTCATACCGGCGGTGCGCTTCGCCAGCGACGTCAGATCCGCATCCGGTCCAAGCGGCTTGTTCCGGGCGTGGACCTTCAGAATTGCCTCGCGGCCCTTCAGGTCTGGTGCGCCCACCGGAATCTGTCGGTCAAAACGGCCCGGACGCAGCAGCGCCGGGTCGAGAATATCCGGACGGTTGGTCGCAGCCATGATGATCACACCCTGACGATCACCAAAACCATCCATCTCCACCAGCAGCTGGTTCAGGGTTTGCTCACGCTCATCATGACCACCGCCCATGCCGGCACCACGCTGGCGGCCGACGGCGTCGATCTCGTCGATGAAGATAATGCACGGGCTGTTTTCCTTGGCCTGATTAAACAGGTCACGGACACGAGAGGCACCGACACCGACGAACATTTCAACGAAGTCCGAACCCGAGATGGTGTAGAAAGGCACTCCTGCCTCACCAGCGACGGCGCGGGCCAGCAAGGTCTTACCGGTACCTGGAGGACCGTAGAGCAAAACACCACGCGGAATCTTCGCGCCGAGCTCCTCGTAGCGAGCTGGGTGCTGCAGGAAATCCCTAATCTCGTCGAGCTCCTGGACGGCCTCATCGGCACCAGCAACATCCTCGAACGTGTTGGTCGGGGTCTCCTTGTTCAGCAGCTTGGCGCGGTTGCCACCAAAGCCGAACATGCCGTTCTTGCCGCCTTGCATGCGGCTGAAGAAGTACATGATGACGAAGAAGAAGATCACCATCGGCAGCAGGAAGCCCAAGGTGGACATCAGGAAGGAATCCTGCGTGACCTTGGTATCGAACTTCTCCATGCCCTCGGCGGCGGTGACCTTGTCAAAGACTTGGTCGGTCGCACGCGCTGGGTACTTGGTCATCACCTTCGTGACGTCCTCAGTGCCCTCGACCTCCACGCCCTTCTTCAGGGTGAGGCGAATTCGCTGTTCGCGATCGTCGATCTGAGCTTCCGTGACATTGCCCTTATCCAACTGGGTCAGGGCAACGGACGTATCCACCTCGCGGTATTCCCGGGAATCATCCGCCAGCTGAGTAATAGCAAAGAGGATAATCAGGATGATGCCGGCAACGGTGGCAAACCGGAACACCTTTTTCTTGTCCATACAGTGGGTTCGCTTTTCGCTCTCTACATCTATTAGTTGCTTTTATTAATTGTACGCATCAACGAGTTCTTCTCGAAGACACATCAATGACACAACGTGGGGCCAGGGCTCATGGCACCTGACCCCACAGTAGGCATAACGCATCGCAACCGAAAAAAGTTTCCAACTCCTACTTTTCATCGCTAGAAGACAGCTAGAACTGCCGGAGGTACGCGCGCAATGCCCGTCGTCAAGCATCGGCACTGTGCAATAGCGCCGAAGACAGACCTAGCCCTGGTAAACGCGCGGGTGAAGCGTGCCGACGTACGGCAAATCGCGGTAACGTTCGGCGTAATCCAGGCCGTAACCGATGACGAACTCGTTCGGAATGTCGAAGCCAACATCCGCAACATCCAGGCTGGTGCGCACAGCCTCCGGCTTACGCAGCAGCGTAATGACCTCCAGGGAGCGCGGATTACGGTTGCGCAGGTTCTTCATCAACCAGGACAGGGTCAGGCCGGAGTCAATGATGTCCTCGACGATCACAACATCGCGTCCCTCAATATCTCGATCCAGGTCCTTCAAAATACGCACCACGCCTGACGACGAGGTGGAGTTTCCGTAACTGGAAACCGCCATGAACTCCATCTGGCTGGGAATGCTGAGCTGACGAGCAAAGTCAGTCAGGAAGAACACCGCACCCTTGAGCACTGCGACCAGAATCAGATCGCTGTCGGCATCCTTGTACTTCTCATTCACACGATGCGCCATCTCGTCAATGCGAGCATGCAGCTCCTCTTCGCCAATGAGAACTGCCTCTACCTCATCGCCGTAGGGGTTTGCGGGGACGTTGAAATCCTTCACATCATGCATCGCATTTCCTTTCCGCACTTCTATGGCGGCGTGTCGATGGAGCGTAACTGCCCCAGTGCAAGTTCAGGGTTATGGCAACCGATTGTTCTCAGCCGCCGGAAGTTGGATTGCGGCACCCTTCTTAAGGCACCGCGGGACGATTCATTACCAATTGTAGAGTGCCATCTTTTCGCTCAACGACCAACCTGGCATTTCTGTCAGCACCATCGCGACCGCGGGTCACCGGCACTTCGCCCTGGCCGTGATAGCGGTGCACGAGCGCCATCACCATGTCGATCTGTTTACTGCTGGGCTCCGCACCCGCCTGCCGCAACCAACGTGCGAGGACACGCACCGCGATGGCGTCGTCAAGCTCAGCCACCCCTCGCACAGACAGGCTCCCGCTTGCCGACGCCTCTTCCTCCCCCAGCAGCGCATGCAGAGCCGAATCGGCGTGAGCGTCCAAAAAGTCATTGTCGACTGCTGCAATCCCCGCGGTCTTAGCAAGGTTTTCCGCAACTCCCGGACCCAGCTCCTGCTCCAGCAGCGGCAAAATCGTCTTTCGAACCCGGACGCGGGCGTAATGGTCGTCCTGGTTGTGTGGGTCATGCCAGACTTTTAGGCCCAGCTCTTCACAGCAGCGCTGAGTGTCGGTGCGTCGCACACCGAGCAGCGGACGCAGAATCCGAGTCCCGTCCGACCACGTGAGATTGTCTCGGATAGCGGACAGCGCCTGCGGGCCGCCCCCTCTGGCCAGTCGCAGCAAAACTGTTTCCGCCTGGTCGTCCAACGTGTGGGCGAGCATCAGTGCCGCACCTCGAGATTGGGCGATCTGCCGTAGGACTCGGTGTCGAGCCAAACGCGCCTCGTATTCGGGACCGCGGTCGGAATCGTTATTGATATCGACCGCGATAACCTCGGCCGTAGCCCCCATCCCCCGAGCTATGTGGGCGGCGCGCTCAGCGACTTCTGCAGAGCCCTGCTGAAGCTGATGATCAACGACGACGGCGTGAACGTTGCGGCCGGCCAGTGCCCCCTTGGACCCGAAAGCTTCCGCACAGGCCCCGGCGGTCAGGGCGAGCGAATCCGCACCGCCGGAAAGCCCAATGACGATACCGCCGCCCAACTCCTGCCCCACCTGCGGCACTATCGCGCGGACAGCTTGCCGAATGATGAGGAAATGAGGGCTGCGGTCCGGCCAAAAAGGCCTAGCCAACGTGGAAGGTCTAGCCAACGCGCCCACCACTTGCGATGGTCTCCATCGCCGTGAGCAGAATTCGCTCCTGAGTCGGGCGGGCAATCAGCTGCACCGGCAATCCAGAAGTCGGCTCCACAACGATGCCGGCCGGGAAACCCAGGTAATTCCACGTCGAAACGTAAGGAGTGAAGCGCAGATTGGACAACAGGTTCACAATCCAGGGCATGCGATGCCATGCGCGGATCCGCGGTGGATTCTTGGCCAAAGCTGGGGTAATCAAAATGGTGTCACCCGGCAGCTCACGCTCGATGCGGGCGCCATCGCGTGCCACTTGGCGGCCATTGATTGTGAAACGCAGCAAGCGACCAATGCCGGCGTGGACTCGGTTGCGCCACTCCAGGTGATCAGGGCGCGGCTCGTCGCGCAGCTGATCCGCCACCCCCGCAGTCCAGCGCGCGAGCATCGGCAGTGGGTTCAGCGGGTACGGCATGTTCTTTTCCGTCACCGCAAAGCCCTTGTCCGCGAATACTCTCGCCGCCTGTTGCGCCGCATCGACGTACTCCGGTGCAGCCTTTAACCCGAATACGGGCGCAGTGGTGTCCACGCTGACGGCGAAGTTTTCAGGCAGGGTCTTCGCCGGATCCTCCGCATCCACCATGCCATTTGTGAGGATCTTGGTAATCAGGCGCAAGTCCTCGTTGTTGACTGTGAGCACCCCTTGGACAGACATTCCGTACCAGTCATTGCCGCCCACGCGCCCCGGCATTGTTCCCGGGGTCGCCTTCAGGGTCGAAAGCCCGCAGCACGCTGCAGGGATACGCAGTGACCCCATGCCGTCGTTGCCCTGCGCAAACGGAACCATCCCAGCGGCGACAGCCGCTGCGGATCCGCCGGAGGACCCACCCGGAGTGTGCCCCGGCAGAATCGGATTGTCGACGGCCAGCCCCGGCAGCGTCGTCGTCCCCCACGTACAGAACTGCGGATTCACCGTAGTTCCCACTGCGATTGCACCGGCGCTAGTCAACTGCTGGACAAACGGGTTCTCTAGAGCGGTGTTTTCCTTCAGCGCGAATGGCACACCTGCGAGCGGCAACTCCGAGAGGTTCTCGCTGTGCTCGAGTTCCCGCGCAGCCTGCAGAGCCCTATCCACCCACACTTCACGGAAGGCATGAATCCCTCCATCCAGTCTGGCGATAGCGTCGAGACTGCGCTGCACGCTGTCCACCGGGCTTAGCTTTCCCTCGCGAACCAGTGCGGCAATCTCGTGAACGGTTGGCAAGTTCCTAATCGCGGAAGTGTGAGAGGCCATTGCGGATTCATCTCCTCAAATTATTTTCAGTGGTAAATGAATCTCAGTTTAGATATCTGCCAGTGCGCTCGCTGCTTTATCCGCCGCAGCTCTTGCTGGCAACAGGCTCGCTTCATTGGAAATAAATGCGAACGTCAGCACCTGCCCCGACTTCGTCACCACATACCCCGCCAGCGCCGAGGCTTTATTCAGCGTGCCTGTCTTCGCACGGACGATGCCCGCCCCGGACTGACCAGCAAAGCGCGTCGCCAGAGTGCCGGACACTGCCGCCACCGGCAGGCTGTCCAACAGTGGGCGCAACCGCAACGCAGTGCTTTCCGACGACTCCTGCGACTCCGCCAGTCCTCCCTGCTCAGCCGATTCCACCGGCCCCGCGGCGGAATTGAGCACCTCGGAGAGATGCTGCGGAGAAATACGGTTATCCGTGCTCAGGCCGCTGGAGTCCGACAGCACCGCACCATCGAGAGGAAAACCGTGCTCCGCGAGAGTGTCACGCACGGCACGTGCGGCCCCCTCAAAGGTCGGCGGCAGACCGCGAGAGATAGCCACCTCACGGGCAATGGACTCTGCGAGCACGTTGTCGCTGTAAATCATCATCTCGTGCACACGGGTAACTAGCGGAGCCGACTGCACGAGCGCAACAATGTCTGGGTCCAGAGGTAGTGACTGACCATCCTTGGCTGCATCCCTCAGGCTGCCTCCGTTTTCCGCACCAAGCGCCTTGGCCAGCGCATCAGCTGCATCCGCAGCGGGCGTGGCGCTGCGCTGCGATTCTTCATTCGTCGGATCGATACGACCGGCATCCATCATCACCGACTCCACCGGTGCGATGTAGCCGTCCTCCAACCCCTCGCGCTCCCAGGTCTCGTGGAAACTCTCGGTGAATAGAGAGTTGTCGAGATAAACCTTGCCGACCCCCTCCGGAATGACCACGGAAATCTTTTTCGCCAACTCAGCGATTGAAGCCGAGTCCTGGAAGAACCCTTCCCCGTCCTTGCTTAAGGTAGGGTCGCCCCCGCCGTGCAAAACGATGTCATTAGTCCCCGTAACCCGGGAGACGCGGGTGGAAACCCGATGATCTTCACCTAAGTCCAACAGTGCGGCAGACGCGGTGAGAATCTTCATGCTGGACGCCGGCAAGGCCACCGCGGTGTCATTGATCCCCCACAGTTTCTGGCCGGTCGAAGCATCGCTGACAATTCCATGCAGCTCACCGAAGGCTGGATCAGCCGCAGCAGCGTCCATGATGGCGCTGACTTTTTGGGCCAGAGTGCCGTCGTCAAGCGAAGACTGCGCAGCCGTCACGGGAACAGAAGCTTGACTGACGGCGGGCGGCGCATCGACCACAATCTGACGATTGTTATTGACGACAACCGCTACGCCGCTGCCCGCTGCGATAACGAGAACACCGGCGATGGCACCGCCGATTTTCAGTCCACGCGACTTCTTGGACTTGCCGGATTTTACGGAACTGGGCGATTTTTGCGTGCCCTTAGCGGCGGTTTTGGAGCTGTCAGAGTCGGTACTACCCACGGTCACAAACACCTTCTTCCTGGAAACAAAACCTCACTTAAGGTGCACAAATAAACGATTTTGAGCGGGTTTCGCATAAGATAGCCGTCAGAGAAGTGTACACCGATTATAAGGAGTCATCGCCGTGAGCGTTGAGGTCACTATTGAGATCCCGAAGGGTCAGCGCAACAAGTACGAAGTCGACCACGAGACCGGCAAGGTCTACCTCGACCGCTACCTGTTCACCCCAATGGCCTACCCGGCCGACTACGGCTTCATCGATGAAACCCTCGGCGAGGATGGCGATCCGTTGGACGCTCTCGTGATTCTGCCGGAGCCGGTTTTCCCGGGCGTTATTGTCAAGGCTCGTCCGCTCGGCGTTTTCAAGATGACCGACGAGGCCGGCGGCGACGACAAGCTGCTGTGCGTCCTGGATGATGTCCGCTTCGACCACTACCAGGACATCGACGATGTTTCCCAGTTCACCAAGGACGAGATTGAGCACTTCTTCGTCCACTACAAGGACCTGGAGCCGGGCAAGGAAGTTTCCGGTTCGGGCTGGGGCGACAAGGCTGAGGCTGAGCGCATCCTGGCTGAGGCTATCGAGCGCCACAAGTAAGAGCCACAAGTAAAAATTGCGCTAGCCAATCTCCCTTTCTGGGGCTCGCACCTTTGACGCAGTTCCCGTGATTCAGCGCTACGGCCGTCGGAGTTTTCCTCCGGCGGCCTTTGTGCTTCCGGCGATAAGGCCAGATTGCGTATAGTGCGCACTATGGAAACCGTAAACGTATCCGAAGTACCCGAAGACGCACAGATCATTGACGTCCGCTCACAGATGGAGTGGGATGACGGCCACGCCACCGGCGCCGTTCACATCCCCATGGAAGAGATTCCGTCCCGCTACGGCGAGCTGGATTTGGATTCCGACATTTACCTGATGTGCCGCTCCGGTGGACGTGCCGCTCAGGTTTCTTCCTGGTTGGAGAAGAACGGTATCGACACCATCGTCATCACCGGCGGCATGATCGACTGGGAGCACTTCGGCCGCCCAATGGAGAAGGCCAACTAAATCAACTACAACTGCCCTGCCTACCTGCAGGGCAGTTTTTCTTTTATCTACCCACCCCAAAGCACCGACCTTCTAACAATCCGCAGGCAAACAGGGACATTATTAGTTGGCCATGTCCCATTATTGATGGTTCCCCAGATTGTCTAGTATGGGAAGTATGTCTGATTCATCCGTACTTTCCTCGGCGGACTCAGCCGACACCAGCGGTGGTGTGGCAGCCGCCGTAGACGCGAAGGTGCCTGCTGTCGACGCACAGAGCAGCACCAAGGCGAAGAAGGCTCGCAAGGGAGCGAAAGCGAAAAACAAGGCCAGCGCTAAGTCCAAGTGCAAGCCCGGCTCCGCAAGCGAACTCGCCGTCACACCGGCCGCCCTGCGCAAATCCGCGTCCTGGTGCCTGGCACAGCTCGATGCGGCTGTCCGCGCCAGTGTCAACGCGGCTCTGGGCCGCACTCAGATTGAGTCGATTTCCATCCGCGGGTATTGGGTTCTGGAGGCTATCGCCGATGGCGGCGACATGGCTCAAACCGAGCTGAGCGCGCTGCTCGGCATGGACCGCTCTGACATGGTTCGCCTGATTGACTCTCTGGAGTCGGCAAATCTAGTCGAACGCACCCGAGACTCCAAGGATCGACGCCGCCAGCTCATCGCGCTGACAGAAACGGGCAACACCACCCGCGCATCTCTGCGACGCTCACTCCGCAGAGCCGAACGCGCCGCCGTCGCCGAATGCGCACCCGAGGTACGCGCGCTGCTTGCATCGCTTGCCGACGACTCCGCTGCAAGCCCCGAAACCGATGCCGGCGCGAAGAACCCCGAGACCGCTACCCCAGAGGTCACGGCCACTGAGACAGACACCAAGAACATGGCGGAGAATAAGACGCAGGCGACGTCGTCAAGCGATGCCCAGCGTCCTAAACGGAAGAAGTCGAAGAAGAAGAAAAAGCGCAAGAAGAATAAGAAGGGATCTTCTAAGTGACAACCACTGAAGCGAAGTTCCTACGTGCTACGGAACAGCCGCTTGAGCGCACACTCATTGACATTGTCCGGGCGACCGCGCGAAGGTTCCCTGAGGCTGAGGCCATCGATGACGGCGAGGTTGTCGTCACGTATGCGGAATTAATCAACGAGATTGATTCCACAGCTACGTGGCTCTACGAACAGGGCATCCGTCGCGGCGACCGCATTGGTGTGCGGATGCCGTCGGGAAGCCGCGAGCTCTACCTGGCAATTTTGTCCATCATGGCTGCCGGTGCCGCCTACGTTCCGGTGGATGCGGACGACCCCGACGAGCGTGCCGAAATGGTCTTCGGCGAGGCCGGTATCGCTGGTTACTTCGATGCTGAAGGCCTACATTTGGCTGGCTCTACGGCGCGTAATCGCCCCCGCCCGCTGGACTTCGACGCCGACTCCGACGAGGAAGCGACGGAACCGACGCCGCCGAACGCACGCGAGATCATCTCGCAGGAGCCCACTCCTGACGATGACTGCTGGATTATTTTCACCTCTGGCTCCACCGGCAAGCCCAAGGGCGTGGCGGTCACCCACCGCAGCGCCGCCGCTTTTGTCGATGCGGAGGCCCGCTGGTTCTTGGCCAACCACCCGGAAGGGCCGCTCGGCCCGGACGACCGCGTTCTCGCCGGACTGTCCGTCGCCTTCGACGCCTCCTGTGAGGAAATGTGGCTGGCCTGGCGAAATGGCGCCTGCCTGGTGCCGGCCCCACGTTCGCTGGTGCGCTCCGGTGTAGACCTGGGCCCATGGCTGATTTCCCGCCACATCACGGCCGTTTCCACGGTCCCAACACTGGCCGGCCTGTGGCCCGCTGAAGCACTCGACAGCGTGCGCCTACTCATCGTCGGTGGCGAAGCCTGCCCGCAAGAGCTGGTCGAGCGCCTGTCCACCCCTGAGCGCGAGATGTGGAACACCTACGGCCCCACCGAGGCCACCGTCGTGGCCTCCGGCATCGAGCTGAAGCCTGGCAAGCCCGTGACCATTGGTTTTCCTCTGGACGGCTGGGACCTCACCGTTATCGACGAGGAGGGCAACCCCGTCCCACCGGGCACGAAGGGTGAGCTAGTCATCGGCGGTGTGGGACTCGCGCGCTACTTGGATCCGGAGAAGGACGCCGAGAAGTACGCGCCGCTGCCAGCCCTGGGCTGGGAGCGCGCGTACCGCACCGGCGACCACGTCATCATGGATGAGGGCGGACTGTACTTCACCGGCCGCGTCGACGATCAGGTGAAAATCGGCGGGCGCCGTATTGAGCTCGGCGAGGTCGAGGCGCACCTGGCTGCCCTCCCCGGCGCTACTCAGGCGACTGTCGTGGTGCAGAAGACCGGTGCTGGCGACTCCATCCTGGTCGGCTACGTCGGCGCCGGTGGCGACGCCGCAGCCATGGACTACGACAAGTGCATGGACACCCTCCGCGATGCCATGCCAGCCGCGATGGTGCCACGCCTGCACATCATGGATGAGCTGCCGGTTCGCACCTCCGGCAAGGTCGACAAGGCGGCGTTGCCGTGGCCACTGCCTGCACGTGCGGGTGAGGGCGACGTCGACAAGCTGAGCCCTGTGGAGAAATGGCTGTCCGATATCTGGGCCGACGTGCTGTCCGTACCTGCGCCCGGCGCAGCCTCGGACTTCTTCGCCCTGGGCGGCACGTCGCTGGCGGCGGCGAGCGTCATCGCGCGCATTCGTCAGCGCGCCCCACAGGTCGCCGTACGCGATCTCTACGACCACCCACGCCTGGGAAACCTCGCCGAGGAATTGGTCGCTCGCGGTTTCATCAGCGACGACATGCTTGCCGACGCGCCAGACCCCACCGCCCACCTGGAAAAGGTGCCCGAGCCGACGCCTGTCTCCCGCAAGACCCGTTGGGCGCAGGTCGGCCTCATGGTGCCTCTGCAGTGGGCACGTGGCATGCGCTGGGTAACGTGGCTTGCGATTATCAACTGGGTTATCGGCGGGCCGCTGGCACTACCAGGCTGGTTGGTGGCTGTACTGGCCGTGTTGTTCCTGACCCCGCTGGGGGTTATGCCCATCAACGCGGCGACGACACGCCTGCTCACGCGCAACATCGCCCCGGGTGATTACCCGCGTGGCGGCTCGGTGCATCTGCGCCTATGGGCGGCTGAACGCCTGGCAGAGAGCTCCGGCGCCCACTCAGTGGCGGGCGCTCCGTTCGTGCTGTGGTATGCCCGCATGCTGGGTGCCCGCATTGGTAAGGGCGTGAATCTGCACGCGCTGCCGCCGGTGACGGGTCTGGTCAAACTGGATGATTACTGCTCGATCGAGCCGGAGGTAGACCTGTCCGGATACTGGGTCGATGGTGATGTCGTCCACGTCGGCGAGGTCACTATTGGCAAGCACGCCCGCATCGGTGCCCGTTCCACGCTGCTGCCCGGCGCGCGTATCGGCAATGACGCTCACATCGAGGCGGGTTCCACCGTCACCGGTGAAAAGAAGGTCAAGGCTGGTGCGCGCTGGTCGGGTTCCCCGGCTCGCAAGGTCGGCCGGTCCAAGCACCGCTTCCCGGAGGAAGTCCCGCCGGCGCGTCGCCACTGGGTGGCTATCTACGGTCTTACTGCTGTGTTACTGACGCTGGTGCCGCTGTCCGCTGCGGTCGCGATGGCTGCTGTCATCGGTTGGGGCACGGGGCTTATCGACGGCACCACCGAGCTAACCACCTCGAATCTCTGGCCAACGCTGGGTAGCGCCGTGCTGTGGGCTATTCCCGCCACCTTCGTCGGTGTTGCGGTGTATGCCCTGCTGACGCTGATTCTCGTGCGCCTGTTCAGCATCGGCCTGAAGCCGGGAGTGTTCCCGGTGCGTTCGCGCGTGGGTTGGCAGTCGTGGGCGACAATTCGCCTGATGGACGCTGCCCGTCACGACCTATTTTTCATCTACGCCTCCATGTTGACGCCGCTGTGGCTGCGTGCACTGGGCGCCCAAATTGGTCACGACAGCGAAGTCTCCACCGCGATCGGTATTCCGAAGTTCTTGCACGTCAAGGACGAGTCCTTCTTGGCTGACGACACCATGGTCGGCAGCTACGAGCTCGGCGGCGGTTGGCTGCTGGTGGGTGACTCCCGCATCGGCAAGCGCGCCTTCCTGGGCAACTCCGGCATCACGCTTCCAGAACGCAAGCTGGCGAAGAACTCGCTGGTGGCCGTGCTGTCCTCTACCCCGAAGAAGACCAAGTCCGGCTCCAACTGGTGGGGTTCGCCGCCAGAGCGCATGCGCCGCGTGGGCACCGTCTCCAGCGATGAGTCGGCGCAGACCTACCGTCCGACTACGGGATTGAAGGTCGCCCGCGGCATCGTCGAGACACTGCGCGTCCTGGCACCGATGGTCTCTCTCATGTTGGCTACGGTCACGCTGTTTATCTTGCAGGCCCTTGGCATGTTCACCGCGGAGTTGGTCACTGCAGGTGGCGTTGGCGCTGCCCTGCTCGGCCTGCTGGTCGCGTGGCTGCTCTCCCCTGCCGTGCTACTGATTGTTGGTGTGCTGGGGCTGCTCATCACGGTCGTGGCCAAGTGGGTGTGCGTCGGCAAGCACAAGCCCGGTGATCACCCACTGTGGAGCAAGTTCGTCTGGCTCAATGAGCTGCAGGATGCATTCGTCGAAATGGTTGCCGCACCGTGGTACCTGAACCCGGCGATGGCCACCGGCGGTATCGCACGCGCGATGCGTCTGCTCGGCGCGAACGTTGGCCACGGGGTGTGGCTGGAGACGTACTGGCTGCCCGAGACCGACCTTGTCAAAATCGAGCGGGGCGCTTCTGTCGGCCGTGGTTGTGTCGTTCAGACGCACCTGTTCACCGACCGCGTGATGACGCTCGACACCGTCCACATCGGACACGGCTCCGTCCTAGGACCGCACTCAGTCGCACTGCCGGCATCTGTGCTTGACGACGGCTGCCGCGTCGAACCCGGTTCTCTCGTCATGCGCGGTGACCATGTTCCTGCGCACACCTCCTGGCGAGGTAACCCAATTGAGCCAGTGGTGGCCAAGAAGTAGCCCGGATTGAGTGGGGGGCTTAGGTAGGAGCCTGGTAGGCACAACGGGCTGCAAATGTGAAACTGTGAGAGTTTATGACACTTTCAAGCCATTTTTCGGACAATTTTTGCTATAAACGCGGTCAGTAACTCCATTGGCCCGCTGCCAGCCATAACCGAGGTCACTAACTCGCATTGGGGCTAAGTAGGGCTAAGTAGCAAAAGGTGCCCACCCGGCGACACGCCGAGCGGACACACTTTTTGCTACTTAACCCACTATTTATTTTGCGGCTATGCAGTTCGCGACTTACTCTGCTAGCTGCAACCGAGCCTGCTGAGCTGCGGCTACCAATACTTTCAGTGAAGCCGTAACCTCTTCCCAACCTCGGGTCTTTAGACCACAGTCCGGATTAATCCACAGCAGGTTGGGGTCAACGCTTTCAAGCGCATCTTCCACGAGCTGGTTGACTTCTCCGTCCGTCGGCACGCGAGGCGAGTGGATGTCCCAGACACCTGGACCAATCCCGCGAACGTATCCCTCATCTTTCAGCGCTGCGAGCACCTGCATACCGTTGCGAGCTGCTTCGATGGACGTGACATCGGCGTTGAGATCATCGACGGTGTCGATAAGCTCATTGAAGTCCGAGTAGCACATATGCGTGTGAATCTGAATGTCGTCAGCCACACCAGAGGTAGCCAGACGGAAGGAACCTACGGCCCACTTCAGGTAGGCGGGCTGGTCCGCTTCATTCAGGGGCAGCAACTCGCGAATGGCTGGCTCATCGACCTGCACGATTTGCGCTCCAGCGGCCACGAGATCTGCAATCTCATCGCGCAAAACCAGCGCAACGTTATCCGCAGTGTCACCGATGGGCTGGTCATCACGGACAAACGACCATGCCAACATGGTCACCGGCCCGGTGAGCATTCCCTTGACGGGAAGGTCAGTCATGTTTGCCGCTGCCTTGTACCACTGCACCGTCATTGGCTCTGGCCTGGTGATATCACCGTAGAGAATCGGCGGCCGCACGCAGCGGGAACCATAGCTTTGGACCCAGCCATTGGCGGTCGCGAGATAGCCGTCCAGCTGCTCCGAGAAGTACTGCACCATGTCATTGCGCTCAGGTTCGCCGTGAACGAGCACATCGAGTCCCAATTCTTCCTGCTGCTCAATGGAGCATCGAATTTCAGCGAGCATTGCTGATTCGTAGTCGACTGGGGTGAGCTCTCCCGCGCGCAACTGCGCACGTGCACGACGAATGCTATTGGTCTGCGGGAAGGAACCGATTGTGGTGGTCGGCAGCGGAGGCAGGTTAAGGGCCTCAGCCTGAGCCGCCTGGCGAGCTGCAAACGAGGAACGAGTCCGGTCGCTCTCCTCGATTGCTGCCAAAGCTTCACGAACTTCAGGCTTAACAATCCGCTTCGATTCTGCCCTTGATGCCAGTGCTGCCCGGGACTCCCTCAACGCCTTCAAATCCGCGGCATCGAGTTGGCGGTCATTCAACCTGGCATCAAGCGCCCTCGCCAAGAGGGTCACCTCGCCGATTTTCTCATCCCCGAAGGCCAGCCACTGCAGCACCTCGGCATCTTCTTCGCTCGGGTTTTCCGAGGCCAGGGAGTACGGGACGTGTAGCAGCGAACAGCTAGTCGACACCGCGATGGGGCCTCGGACTGCCAGCTTCTCCAGCGTCGCCAGGGCTGCATCCAAGTCGGTGCGCCACACATTACGCCCATCAACAATGCCCGCAACCAGCAGTTCCTTGCCGGTCCAATGCGGCAACTCAAAGCTACCTGCTACCAGGTCGCAACCAATGGCCTGCACGCCTGTGCCAGAAAGGGTTTCCAGCGCCTGATCACCATCACCAAAGTAGGTCTGCACCCACAACTTGGTATTCGCAGACTCCGCCACGCCGGCCAACTTCTCGTAGGCCTGGCGAGTCCTAGCAAGAGTCACTTCATCGAGGTCAGTGACCAATACTGGCTCATCGAGCTGAATCCACTCAAAGCCCTTATCCCCCAGTTGAGCGATGATTTCCGCGTACGCATCGGTCAACTTTTCCAAAAGGCCAAGTGGGTTCGAATCATCGTCGGTACGCGACAGGCTCAAGTAGGTCACAGGACCAATCAAATGAGGGCGCAGCATGGTGGTGGCGCCATTGTTTAAGCTGCAGGAATCATCCAACCAGTCAGTGAGGTCAGAGGTAAATTCAGTATCGGCTGACAGCTCCGGAACAATGTAGTGGTAATTGGTGTCGAACCACTTGGTCATTGCGGATGCCGGTTGCGTCTTCGTACCGCGAGCGGCGGCGAAGTAGTGGTTGATCCATTCCGGTAGGTTGGAACCGTCCGTTTTCGGGACATTCTGGAAGCGGGCTGGAAGCACTCCGAGCAGCGCCGATGTATCCAGCATAGAGTCGTAGAACGAGCGCCCAATTGTCGGAACCGAGTCGATTCCTGCCTTCAGCGCTGCGCCAATGTAGCTATTGACAGTGTTGCGCGCCGTCGCGGCCAGCAGGCCGCCGGTCGCCGGGTCGCGCCAGTAGTTTTCCAGAGCTCTTTTGAGCTCACGATTACGCCCTATCCGCGGAATGCCCGCGAGGGTTGCGTGAATTGCCATGATCTCGTGATTTCCTCGTCAGTCGTGATCAGCATCGGGTATGAAATTGCACAACCGGCAGGCATTCGGACTTGTCATCACTGAAAAGATTGGTTATCAACGCGTCGGATAAACCAAAGCTCTGGCAGTGATGCTTACCGTTGCGGGACAGTTCCGGACTTGCACCGGGATTCCCCTGCATAACTCGAAGGCCTTATGCGCGCTAGGCTCAAAACACACCTTGCGCGGAAAACGTGCGATATGCAGCACTTTCCTTAATGAACACCTTCGAGGCGGCTGTGGATGTGAAGTATATCGCAATATACAAATATCTCATTCACTTAGCCCCCTCCCCGAGCCTTTGCTTTGATGCTCTCCTGCTGGGACCAAAGTGATTAAGCTCGTAGTCATAAAAGCTATTTATTCTACCTCTTTTCAAGGAGTGACCTCGAGTGACACAGGCTTCCGGACCTTCCCTGAGGGGCGCCAAGATTCCGTTCGATGGCCCGGTCCAGTCAGGCGTTGAACAGCCCGGCCAAGCACATCTCCGCCTCGTCGCATTCGATTTGAAGGACGGCATCGACGCAGCAGATCTGAAGGAACTGTTCTCCTCGCTTACCGACGTTGCCCGCCGCCTCACCCAAGGCCAGGACATCGAGGGGTATCTGGAACCGGAAATGGTCGCAGCCACTGCAAACCTGACTATCACAGCCGGTTTCGGTGAGCGCATCTTCGACGTCCTCGGCAAACCAGAGCGCAAGCCGGCTGGTCTGCACGATATCCCGTCATTCCAGCATGACATGCTCCGCCCTGAGTGGGGTCAGTCTGACTTCGCCCTGCAGTTGTGCGGTGATGACCTCGTCACCGTTACGGCCGCGTCCCGTCTACTGGAAAAGAAGGCGGCTCCGTGGGCTCGCGTGAAGTGGTTCCAGAAAGGCTTTTCCTACGCCTGGGGTTCGCAGCCTCACGGCGCTACCCCACGCAACCCGCTGGGTCAGCTCGACGGCACCGTCAACCCGTCCACTCCAGATGAATGGTCCGAACAGGTGTGGATCGACTCCAAGGACAAGGCGATTAACAACTCCTGCGTGATGGTTGTTCGCCGTATTGCGCTCGACTTGAACAATTGGGAGGAGCTCAGCACCGACGAACGCTCCATCGTTATCGGTCGTGACTTCCACACCGGCGCTCCTCTTTCCGGCGGCAACGACGAGTTCGATGAAGAGGACATGGACGCCGTCGATGACCAGGGCGAGTACCTCATCCACCGCCAGTCTCACTTGGCACTGTCCCGTGAGCAGGATGGCCAGCCTGACGACGCCCTGCGTCGCCGCGCCTATGCATACGAAGACCAGCCCGGTGAGCCAGCTTTCCCATTCGAAGGACCGAACGTTGGCCTGGTCTGGGTTGCATTCCAGAAGAACCCGGACAACCAGTTCAGCGCAATCCAGGCCCGTTTGGATCGCGGCGATTTGCTCAATGAGTGGAACCGTCACATGGGCTCCGCTGTGTATTGGATTGCCCCTGGCACCACCCCAGATTCCTACTGGGGTCAGGAGTTGATTGAGGGGTAAAGGCTGCAAGCTGGCAGGCTAAAGTCTGACGGACTAAAAAGCTGGCGGGCTGCAAATGTGAAACTGACCCAGTTTATGACACTTTCGAGCAAAATTTCTGGCCGTTTTTGTCATAAACTCAGTCACTAACTCGCGGTGGTCCCGGGTCCCCAGCCACAGGAGGATTGGCCCGCCGCCGCCCGCCATAAGAAAACGCCCGCCGAGTGCCTGAGCACTCATGCGGGCGTTACCTCTAGACAAGAATTTTGTCAGTTACGAGCCACCGAATTAGTCACCAATCTGGTCGCGGCCACGCTTAACAATCTTCGGATCCGGAGTACCGACCAGCTCGTGGTCCTTCTCCGTGTACTCAAACTTGCTCAGCACATAACGCATCGCGTTGATGCGGGCACGCTTCTTGTCGTTGGACTTAATGGTAATCCACGGGGACTCATCGGTATCCGTGTAACGGAACTGCTCTTCCTTCGCGCGGGTGTAGTCACCCCAACGGTCCAGCGATGCGAGGTCCATCGGAGAGAGCTTCCACTGACGCACCGGGTCAACCTGGCGAATAGCGAAGCGAGTGCGCTGCTCCTTCTGAGTCACCGAGAACCACAGCTTGGTCAGCGAAATACCGGAGCCCAGAATCATGTTTTCCAGCATCGGAACCTCGCGCAGGAACTCTGCGTGCTGCGACTCAGTACAGAAACCCATCACGCGCTCAACGCCCGAACGGTTGTACCAAGAACGGTCGAAGAAGACAATCTCGCCAGCGCACGGAAAGTGCTCAATGTAGCGCTGGAAGTACCACGAGGTGGACTCACGCGGCGACGGCTTTTCCAGAGCCACAGTACGAGCACCACGCGGATTCAGGTGCTCATTAAAGCGCTTAATGGTACCGCCCTTACCAGCGGCGTCACGGCCTTCGAAGAGGATGATGTGCTTCTGACCAGTTTCCTTGGTCCAGTTCTGCCACTTCAGAAGCTCAATCTGCAGCTTCCTCTTAATAGACTCGTATTCCTTGCGCGTCATGCGCTCCTCGTACGGGTAGCCATCGCGCCAGGTATCAACCCGCTCACCGTCTGGAGTGACCAGTACCGGATCGTCCTCATCAGAATCATCGACGACGTAACCTTCGGTCTTCGCCAAATCGACGATGTGGAATTCCTCTTCATTCTTGTCAGCCATACCCCTTATCCTACTGAATTTCTCTACCACACGTCCCCCATGCGGGTGCCCTTACCTGCAATTTCCCAGCAGTTAACGTTCCGTCTTACCGAAATTGAGGGGGTGGGACTGCACGCAGCGACCGTCGATAAGCACTGCGCGTACAATAAATGCCATGTTGTTATCCGAAGCTCTTGCCGCACGATCCGAAGTTTCCGACCGGCTGGCTGAGATTAATCGCCGTCTTTCGCTAGTAGCGCAGGTGCAGGAAGGCGATACGCCTGATGAAGATCCGCAAGCGCTTATTGCCGAAGCCGAGCGTCTGATGGCGCGCTTCGAATGGCTGGTGCGCTCGATTAACGCAACGAATTCCGCTACTGCCTTCGAGGACGGAACGCTTAGCGACGCACTTGCGAAGCGCGACCACCTGCTAACACGGCGGCGGTTCTACACCTCCGCAGCCGATCAGGGCTCGGGTCGGCGGGATCGATACTCAGCCTCGGAGATTCGCTATGTCGCCACTGTGGATATCCGGTCGCTGCGCCAGAAAGCCGACAAGGCGGCGAAGGAATACCGGGACTTGGATACCCGTATTCAGCAGGCGAACTGGTCAACCGAGCTTATCGAGGCCGCGGATAAGCCGGCCGAATAGCAAAGTGGCAGGGTTCGGTAGCGAAACCAGAAGAATTTCACATTTTGATAAGTCGGTAGTTGCATCCAGATTGTCGGCGAGCGCGACGGCCTGTCTCTGGCCTTAAAGGGACACCTAAAGATCTCACCTGTACTGAGGCAGCAGGATTAATAACAGACAGTCCTCGTCATTGCGTACATGGGTACAGATCATCGGTTATTTTTCACTACCAAGCGCTGAGGCGTCTGATGCAACGAGGGTGGGTTCGGGGACTTAAAACTTTCTCAAGTTACACAGCAAAAAGCGCCGCTGAGGATTTCCCTCAGCGGCGCTTTTTAGGCTAACTCAAGCAGTCGGGACCTCTTTTAGAAGCCCATGCCGCCCATCTCGTCGCCACCCGGCATTGCCGGCATAGCCGGTTCCGGCTTGTCAGCGACAACAGCCTCGGTGGTCAGGAACAGAGCCGCAATGGAAGCGGCATTCTGCAGTGCGGAGCGGGTAACCTTCACCGGGTCGTTGATGCCAGCTTCCATCAGGTCGATGTACTCGCCGGTAGCAGCGTTCAGGCCTTCACCCTGCGGCAGGGAAGCAACCTTCTCGGTAACGACGCCGGCCTCGAAACCAGCGTTCAGAGCAATCTGGCGCAGCGGAGCTGCGAGAGCCGCACGCACGATGCGGACACCGGTTGCCTCGTCGCCGGTCAGACCCAGCTCGTCGTCAAGCACGTGCGAGACCTGCAGCAGTGCGGAACCGCCACCTGCGACGATGCCCTCTTCCACAGCAGCCTTTGCGTTACGGACGGCATCCTCAATGCGGTGCTTGCGCTCCTTGAGCTCGACCTCAGTTGCGGCGCCAGCCTTGATAACTGCAACACCGCCGGCGAGCTTAGCCAGGCGCTCCTGCAGCTTCTCCTTGTCGTAGTCGGAGTCGGAGTTCTCGATCTCAGCGCGGATCTGGTTGACGCGGCCCTCGATAGCGGACTGCTCGCCAGCGCCCTCGACGATAGTGGTCTCGTCCTTGGTTACGACCACCTTGCGAGCGCGACCCAGCAGCGGCAGGTCAGCGGTCTCGAGCGACAGGCCGACCTCCTCGGAGATGACCTGGCCATCGGTCAGGATAGCCATGTCCTGCAGCATTGCCTTACGACGGTCGCCGAAGCCCGGAGCCTTGACAGCGACAGACTTGAAGGTACCGCGGATCTTGTTGACGACCAGGGTGGACAGAGCCTCGCCCTCGACGTCCTCAGCAATGATCAGCAGCGGCTTGCCGGACTGCATGACCTTCTCCAGCAGCGGCAGCAGGTCCTTGATGTTGGAAATCTTGCCGGAAACCAGGAGGATGTACGGATCCTCCAGAACGGCCTCCTGGCGCTCCATGTCAGTGGCGAAGTAACCGGAGATGTAGCCCTTGTCGAAGCGCATACCCTCGGTCAGCTCCAGGTCGAGACCAAAGGTGTTGGCCTCTTCCACGGTAATGACGCCTTCCTTGCCGACCTTGTCCATAGCGGTGGCAATCAGCTCACCGATAGCCGGGTCAGCAGCGGAGATACCAGCGGTAGCAGCAATCTGCTCCTTGGTCTCAATGTCCTTAGCGGACTCCAGGAGCTTCTCGGTAACAGCCGTGACAGCCTTCTCGATGCCGCGCTTGATGCCCATCGGGTTGGAGCCAGCAGCAACGTTGCGCAGACCCTCGGAAACCAGAGCCTGAGCCAGAACGGTAGCGGTAGTAGTACCGTCACCAGCGACATCGTCGGTCTTCTTGGCAACTTCCTTGACCAGCTCAGCGCCGATCTTCTCGTAAGGATCCTCAAGTTCGATTTCACGTGCAATGGAGACACCGTCGTTGGTGATCAGCGGTGCGCCCCACTTGCGCTCGAGGACTACGTTGCGACCCTTCGGGCCCAGCGTAACCTTGACAGCGTCTGCCAGGGTGTTCAGACCCGTTTCGAGACCGCGGCGGGCCTCCTCGTCAAATGCAATCATCTTAGCCATGAGGTTTGAAGAATCCTCCGTCTATTTATGTGGCACTTACATTGGAAGTTGACCCAGGCGCCCGCGACGGCATGTGATTCGAGGGAAGCGCCGCCCTCTCCATCACCGGAGTCAACACTGTACTTTTTAACGACTTTGCAACACTTGTTTCAGCCTGCGCTGCAGTATGTGCTGCAGTTTGCTGCAACTCGCATACAACGCACACATACACAAGGTGTGAAGTTGTTTTTATTAGCACTCAATTAGAGCAAGTGCTAATTCACTTTTTTAGCACTCAACCCCATCGAGTGCAAGGTTAAGCGCCGCAACTCCCAACGCCAATACCACTCCCGACGTCACTCCCAACGTCATCATGGTTGTGCGCCTACACTGTCGCACATGAGCATTATTAATAAGGAACTCACGGACGCCCTGCGAGACCACATCTCCAGCCAACGCGAGACCATCCGCACCCAGCTGACCGAGCTGGTGGCTTTCCCTTCCGTACACGGCACCGAAGAAACCAAACAGGCTTGCATTGACGCAGCTCAGGCGGTTACCAAGATGTACGCAGAGCTGGGCATCGAACTGAAGGCGCATCACACCATCGACGGTTCGATTGCACTGTCGGGTTTCATCCCCGGGTCGTCGGAAGGCGCGAAGACCGTACTGCTCTACTCCCATTACGACGTCCAGCCGGCGGGCGACGAATCCGCTTGGACCGCGGATCCGTGGACGCTCGATGAGCGCGACGGTCGCTGGTACGGACGCGGTACTGCCGACTGCAAGGGCAACGTGGTCATGCACCTGGCTGCGCTGCGCGCGCTGCGCGACGACGCTCTTGCGGGCCACGTCGACATGCCAAACATCAAACTCATCGTGGAGGGCTCCGAGGAGCGCGGGTCGGCGGGCCTGAACAACCTCATCGCCACACAGCCAGAGCTTTTCGACGCCGACGTCATCCTCATTGCGGATGTCGGCAATGCCGAGGTTGGCCAGCCGACGCTCGTGACCACTCTGCGCGGCACCGCCGATGTGGAAGTACGCGTCGATGCGCTGGAGCAGCCGGTTCACTCGGGCATGTTCGGCGGCGCAGCCCCGGATGCGCTGGCGGCACTGATTCGCATGCTCGACAGCCTGCGCGATGAAAATGGCTTTACTTCTATTGATGGACTGGACTGCTCGCAGCGGTGGGAGGGCCTGGACTACTCGCCAGAGACTTTCCGCGCTGACGCCGGCGTGCTCAATGGAGTGGGCCTGATTAGCAACGAGGACACTTCCGTCTCCGATCTGACCTGGGCGCGCCCGTCGGTGATTGTGACCGGCATCGACTGCCCACCGGCAACCAATGCTGTCAACGCGATTTCGTCGACCGCCATGGCGCACATTAACTTCCGCATCCCAGGCGGCGTTGATCCGGCTGAGGCGCAGGACGCGCTGGAAAATCACCTGCGCGCACATGCTCCGTGGGGCGTGAAGGTGACGGTCGAACGCGACGAGCTGGCTAACCCGTTCCGGGCCAACGTTGAGGGCAAGGTTGTGCAACTGGTCGCTGACAGCCTGTCGGCCGCCTATGGCAAGGAGACCGCAAGCATGGGCGAGGGCGCCTCAATTCCGCTGTGCGCCACCCTGCTGGACGCCGTACCAGGTGCTGACATCGCGCTTTACGGCGTGGAGGAGCCACAGGCTCGCATCCACTCGGCTGATGAATCGGTCGACCCGAACGAGATTCGCGACATCGCTATTGGCGAGGCGGTTTTCCTGGCCTCTGTCAACGGAATTTAACGGGGACAGCAAAGAATCCACCAAAGATATTGATTGAATGACTTGTGTCACATCTTTTACCTGTAGTAAGGTTCCACCCATGCAGCAGAACATTCTTATTCGAGTAGCGAAGGCTACGAACCCCGGTGGAGGCCGACAGGACTGACCCCTCCACACGGGGTCTCTGGCCGCAACTTCTCAAAGCACTTGGTTGGTCCGCCACTCACAGCAAAAGCAACTAAGCAAAGGACCAGAAAAGAATGTTTCCCACTCGCACCCAGAAGAACATGTCCACTTCGACGACGTTCACGGGCAAGCGCCCTTCGTTGGAGCACCAGGACGACGGCAATGTGCGAACTTATTCCGACGATCCATTTAGGGCTCGATTCGGACATCGCCTGCCTCGAGGCTTAAGGCAAGAAGCTCGTGGCATGAACTGGCAGAAGTTCAAGGACACCTACTCCCCCACGAGCGGCCCGGTTCAGATCAAGAATTTCGAGGCAACCCGCGGCACCCTGGGGCGCTGGAATTTCAACGCTGACTTAACACTGACCGACAAGGACGACCACACCCACACCTTCACCCAGGAGATTACCGCTATGGGGCCGGTGTCGGCTTGCACTAATCTGCTGGCTGATGCAGGTTACCGCGTGGAAATCGTGGAATTCCACCAGTTCGAAATCTTCGAAGCTACCGCTACCTTTGTCTATGCAGGTCACAACAATGACCATGTGTGGACCATGGGCTTCGGCCAGACTCCGGAGGCTTCCGTGCTCTCCGCTTTGGTCTGCGCTGCTAACCGCCTGCATGGGTAGGACGCGGATGCTGCTCGTTTAGTAAACGGGGGGTGTCCCTATGTTTTTGTCAAGTGCCAGACCGATGTTGACGAGCACAGTCTTGGGAGTAGTTTCTTAGGCGTGCCTAGGAGCCGGCCAGCGTGTGCTGGTCGGCTTCGTCTTTGGGGCTTTATGCGGCGACGGGGCGTGGCGGGATTTCGCGGAAGAACTCCTTGTTTTTCAGCATCGCGTAGATGACATTGCATCGGCGTCGTGCCAGGCAGATGACTGCTGCGTTGTGGCGTTTTCCTTCAGCGCGTTTGCGTTCGTAATACCGCCGTGACGGTTCGTGGCTGCGGATAACTGCGAATGCGGAGTAGAACAAGGCGTTTTTCAGTCGTTTATTGCCTGACCGTGCCGGGAATTCACCTCTGATCGACGAACCGGATTGTCTAGTCACGGGTGCTATTCCAGCATAAGCAGCTAAGTGGCCAGCACTAGCGAAGTCGGAGCCATCACCGATCGCAAGAAGGATCTGCGCTGCGGTCTTGATGCCGACTCCGGGCATACTCATCAAGACCTCACAAAGAGGGAAATCAGCGAGCATCTCTTCAACCTGCTCAGCAATGGTGTTTCGTTGCTCTTTGAGGGCCTGGATGTTTGCAGCCAGTTGAGGAATTACTAACTCGGCGGCATCGCTTCCAGGCACGGTGACTGTTTGAGCTTTCAGCGCTGTAAAAATGTCGTCTACCAGCGGGGTGGGGTCTTTACGTGTGCGCTTGATCATCCAGTTCAACACTCGTTGGTATCCGGCTCTTTTTAGCCCCTGCGGTCCCTTGTAATGGATCAATAATTCCAGGATCGGCGTGCGAGTCAGGGTGCTACCAGCAAAAACTCGTTCCAGGCTGGGGTAGATCTGGGTGAGGACACTGCGAAGCCGATTGACAGTGCGAGTGCAATCGCGGGCGATGTCATCATCGAAGCCGGACAGCATCTTTAGGGCGGAGAGTACCTCATCATTGCGGTCGACGGCACGTAGCGTGTGGGGCATTGTGCGGGCGGTGTCGGCGATGATGAATGCGTCGCGTTTGTCTGTTTTTGCACGTCCCGGATAGAGATCTGCAGCTTTGCGCATCGCAAGACCTGGCAGGTATCCGACTTCGCAACCGCAGTCCCGGGCTACAGCAATCGGTAGTGCGCCGATGGTGTTGGGTTGGTCGACGATCACGAGCACGGTGCCAAGCTTCTGAAGCTGGTGAAAAACGCCTGCTAGTTCGGATTCGAGTTGAGGCAACGGTTTGTCGAAGACCTTGTTGCCATCACGGTCTAAGGCGCAGGCGTGGTGTTCAGATTTGCCGACGTCTAACCCAAGGAATATGTCGATGGAATGCTCCGGAGACATGATGAGCTCCTAGAAAACGAGATGGGTATGGCGTTGTTCCAGTCGCTGGTGTCATGACCTTCGTTGCAAGCACCCACGTTACAAAGAGACCTAGTTTAAAACTGGCCGTGTCCCTATCAGCTGTCATCGAAAGTCCTGGCACCCGGCGGCAACACCCCCCCCGGATTATGGAAACTACAGGGCAGGTAAGCCATACCGGGACCAGCGACTATCCCCATTATCGGGGACACTCACAAGGTAACGGGAATGCGACCGGGGAAGCCCAACGCATGTGGGCCTCGAGCATTCGCGTTTTAGCGCTTCAGCCCCGCGATCATGGTCTTCAAGTTGCTGCGCAGGAAATCCTCGTAGGTTCCCGCGACCGTGCCCGGCTTGCCGAGCTCATCGGAGTGCAGTGGCTCGTCGAAGATCGGAATCCCGGCCTCCTTCGAGACGGTCTTCATGGGGCGCGTATCCACGTTCGACTCCACGAACAGGTGCTTCGGGCGCTTGTCCTTCAGCTGGCGCACGAGGTGTCCGATCTGCGCGGGGGAGCCGTTTTCATCCGTGTCGATCTGCCAGATATACAGCTGCTCCATGCCGTAGGTGTCGACCATGTATTGGAAGGCATGTTCACTGGCCACGAGCACACGATCCTCCTTCGGCAGCGCACCGATCTGCTCGCGGTAGTCGGCGTCGATGCTCTCCAGCATGGCCTTGTACTCCGCCCCCTTCTCCTCGATGTGCTCGGCACGCTCGGGCAGGGCCTCGGCCAGCGCCGCGGTCACGTTCTCGGCCATCGCGATGCCGACGGTCGGGTCCAGGAAGGCGTGCGGGTTGATCTCCTGATTGCCCTTTTCGTCCTTGAGGTACTTCGGTTCCACGCCCTTGGTGGCCTCGACCATCTGGGAATCGTCCAGGCCCGCGGTGTTTTTCAGTTTCGCGAGCCAGCCGTGCTCACCGCCCTCGAGGTTCAGCCCGTTGTAGAACAGCAGGTCGGCGTCGCTCGTCGCATCCAGGTCCGCGGGCAGGGGGTCGTAGTCGTGCGGGTCCGTGCCGGTCGGCACGAGGTTATGGACGTCCACCGCCTCGCCGCCGATCTCCTCCACCAGGTCCGCCAGCAGCGTGAAGGTGGTGACGACGTTCAGCTGCTCACCGTCTGCCTTCTCCTCCGTCGAGAAGGTCACGGCCCCGAACACGAGGGCACCGCCCACCAGGAGGGCCAACAGCGCGGCCAGTGGCTTATTGCCCAGCGAGCGAGCAATCAGTCCCTTGCCTGGCGCGAAGAGGAAAGCCAGCAGGAACAGCGCGCTGGCGGTCAGCACGATCGTCACGCCGGAGGACACGTTGTAGCTATAGCTCAGGAACAGCCCCACTACGGAGCTGAGCGCCGAGATCGCCACTGAAAGCCCGATCATCACTCCCAGCCGGTTCGTCAGCAGGTACGCCGCCGACGCCGGAGTGATCAGCAGGGAGACCACCAGGATCACGCCCACCGTCTGCAGGGAAATGACCGTCACCAGCGTGAGCACCACCATCAGCCCGTAGTGGATTGCCCGCACGGGCACGCCAGCCGACTGCGCCATGACGGGGTCGAAGGTGCTGAGCTTGAGCTCCTTGTAAAAGACCAGCGTGAGAATCAGCACGGCAGCGGCAATACCGATCGAGAGGTTGCGGTCGGCGTCCTGAACGGTCAGGACGTTGCCGAAGAGGATCTCCGTCAGATCCGTCGCCGTCTGCGCTTTCGCCATGAGCAGCACGCCGATCGCGAAGAAGGTGGAAAAGACGATGCCGATCGCCGAATCGTTCTTCACAGTGGAGCGTTCGCTGATCAGCCCGATCGCCAGTGTGGCGAGTAGACCCGCGACCACCGCCCCGAGGAAGAGGTTCGTGCCGAGCAGGTAGGAGGCCGCGACCCCCGGTAGTACGGCGTGCGAGATGGCGTCGCCGATCAGGGCCATGCCGCGCAGCACGATGAAGCTGCCGACGATGCCGCAGGCCACGCCCACGATCACCGAGGTGATCAGCGCTTTTTGCAGGTAGCCGTGGCTGAGTAGTGAGTCGAGGAACTCCGCGATCATGCTGTCTCCTCCTGGAGGGCTGCCTGCCGTGGCGTGGGGTGGGCTGGTGCTGACGGCTCGCGGATGACGAGCGCGCCGAAGGCCTTCTGCAGCACGTCGGGGACGAAGACCTCCTCGGTGGGACCCGCCGCGACGAGCTCGCCGTTGAGGACGATGAGGTCGTTGTAGTAGCCGCGCACCGTGTTCATGTCGTGGTGCACGACGACGACGTGCTTGCCCGCGTCCGCCATCTGCCGCAGCAGGGTCACGATCGTCTTCTCGCTGGGGACGTCGATGCCGACGAAGGGCTCGTCCAGGAAGATGTACTCCGCGTCCTGGACGATGGCGCGGGCAAAGAGGACGCGCTGGAACTGTCCGCCCGAGAGTTCGCTGATGTGGCGGTGGCGAAAGTCCCACATGTCGACGTCCTTGAGAGCCTGGGTGGCTGCTTCGCGTTCGGCCTTGCCGGGGCGGTGGAAAAGACCCAGGCGCGGGTAAGTGCCCATCAGGACGGTGTCGAAGACGCTGGTGGGGAAGTTGCGGTCGAGGTCAGAGCGCTGCTCGATATAAGCGATTGCGCGGCGCTGCTCGGCGGGGGCCTTGCCGTCGAGGGTGACGGGGTAGCCGGCAGGGGCGCCGGTGGGGCCTGTGCCGTGGACGTTGTGTTTGTCCAGGATCTGGAGCATCGCCTTCATGAGGGTGGATTTGCCTGAGCCGTTGGGGCCGATGATGCCGTGCATGCCGGGGGAGTCGAGGGTGAAGCTGATGTTCCGAATCGCGGTGTTCGCGCCGTAGCTCACGCTCAAGTTCTGGACGCTAATACTCATGGCAGCCAAGAATAGTGGTCAGTTCAATGAATCACCAAGTTCAATGTATTGACCTTTGGGGTGGGGTGGTGTTGGGGGGCAGTAATGGCACTGATTTGGGGCTTGAGCAGTCAGCCGCTCAAGCCCCAAAAAATGCCCAACTTCCGCCCCCCCCCACAACTCACCCCCAAATTTTCACTTTCCCAGAAACAATTGACCGTTTTCACACACTCGGTTAACACCGCTTCAAATGCTTAAGTCCCTAAAACGGGGTTGCATGAACTGGCGTGTTCCAATCATTATGGAATAGTGACTTCTCTCCTGTGCATCCTGTTCGTTACGGCAGCGCTTGCACCATGGACGATTAAGTGGCTCGGAACCCGCGGGTTCCTCGTACTCAGCCTCCCGCTGGCAGGCGGTGCCATCTACACCGGCACCCATCTCGTTCGCTTAGCTCTAGACAATGGCAACGGGGAAACTTCCGCACTCACGCAACCCGCCGTCACGCATTTTTCGTGGATGCCCATTATCCACTTGGATGTAAACCTGCGATTAGGTCCTATTGAATCGCTCTTCGGCACGCTGGTTTTGACCATCGGCTTTCTCGTACTGGTGTACTGCTCCGGTTACTTCATCAACCCGCCACTCGGCAAACGTCGCCGCGTAGGTTCCTTCGCAGCCCAAATGATCGCCTTCGCTGCGGCGATGTACGGCCTGGTCATCAGCGACAGCATCATGCTGATGTTCGTCTTCTGGGAAATTACCTCGGTTCTGTCCTTCCTCCTGGTGGGCTACTACGCCGAGCGCGCCTCCTCCCGTCGCGCAGCAGGCCAGGCGCTCCTGGTCACGACGCTGGGTGGCCTCATCATGCTGGTCGGTATCGTTCTGATGGGAGTGACCACCGGTTTCTGGAACTTCTCCGAACTCACCGCGCCTGGCGCTCTGACAGCGGCACAGCTGGACTCCACGGCAGTATCCACGGCCGCAATCCTGCTGGTCGTTGGTGCGCTGTCGAAGTCCGCTATCGCGCCCTTCCACTTCTGGCTACCCGGTGCAATGGCCGCCCCTACCCCGGTTTCTTCCTTCCTGCATTCGGCAGCGATGGTCAAAGCCGGTGTGTTCCTGGTTGCCCGGCTCGCGCCGACCTTCAATGACACCAACGCGTGGCAGCCAATCATCATCCCGCTCGGCCTCTTGACCATGATCATGGCCGGCTGGATGGCCCTGCGCCAGAAGGATCTCAAGCTGATTATGGCGTATGGCACTGTCAGCCAGTTGGGATTCATCATCACAGTCGCGTCGATAGGCACGCGTGCGACGATGCTGGCAGCCCTGGCACTGACGCTCGGCCATGCCATGTTCAAGGCCGCGCTGTTTATGGTCGCGGGCACAATTGACAGGCTGACTGGTACGCGCGATATCCGTGAGCTCTCTGGGCTCGGTAGAAAGTCGCCGCAGTTGCTGGTGATTTCGATTCTCGCCGCTGCATCGATGATGGGTGTGCCGCCGTTCTTCGGCTTCGTCGCCAAGGAAGCGGCGCTCGAGGCCACGCTCAATGCTGATCCGCTGCATGGGATGCCGTCGGTGTTTACCACCATTGGCCTCGTCGTGGGTTCGATTCTGACCGTAGCGTACTCGCTGTACCTGCTGCGCGCCGCGTTTGCGACCAAGTCCAGCACCCACGCCAGCGGCGGTGGCACTTCCCCTGCCGTGGCAGAGATGGATTCCCCGACGTGGGATCAGATTGGCCCGGCTTGGCTGTTGGCGCTGGCAGGTTTGGTTTTCGGCCTGGTTCCCCGCGTCCTCGACTCGATTATCTCGCCCTATCTCACCAGCGCATTCCCGAATACGGAAGCAGAAACGCACCTGGCGCTCTGGCACGGATTCACCCTTCCGCTGGCACTGACGGCCACAATTCTACTCGTGGGTGCCATCATGCATTGGCAGCGTAATCTGGTGCGTCAGCTGCAGTTTGATCAGCCGGCTCTCGGTAGTGCCGATGCGCTTTACGACGGAATCCTGGACTTGGCCCGCCGTCTTTCTCTCCGTGTCACTGCTGCGACCCAGCGTGGTTCCCTCCCGTTGAATGAAGCGGTCATTTTGCTGACCCTCATCGTGCTGTCCATCGGTGCGTTGTTGCTCGGCGAGCGCGATGAGCTGCGAATGGAACTGTGGGACTCTGCTCCGCAGGGTGCAGTTGCGCTCATCATGATTATCGCGGCGCTGGCCGCTACCCGGCAGAAGAACAGGCTTTCCGGGGTCATCCTGGTAGGCGTGACAGGCTACGGCTTGGCCATTATTTTCGCCATGTACGGCGCTCCTGACTTGGCCCTGACGCAGCTGCTGGTCGAGACGGTCTCAATGATTATTTTCGTGTTGGTGTTGCGTACGCTCTCCCCGCGGGCACCGGCATCGAACCCGAGGTGGACACGACACCGTGCATGGCTGGCCATTGCAGTCGGTGTCACGGTTCCCGTGTTGGCCGCCTACGCCATGGGCTCCCGTCGTACTGAGCCAATCTCGGGCGACATTCCGCCGCTGGCGCACGATATTGGACACGGCCAGAATGCAGTCAACGTACTGCTTGTCGACATCCGCGCCTGGGACACCTTCGGTGAAATCACCGTGCTGGTGATGGTGGCTCTGGGGATTACCTCACTGGTCTTCCGCACGCATACCATGCATATGCGTTCAAAGATTAAGCCGCAGCGGAATCGAGCTCGCCGCACCAACCGTTGGTTGAACACTCTCGATGAGTCCGGTGAAGCCGAGCGGTTGCGCTACCCGATCATGGTGCTGGTGGCATCGCGCGTGCTCTTCCCCGCCATGATGGTGGTTTCCTTCTATCTCTTTTTTGCCGGCCATAACGATGTCGGCGGTGGCTTCGCCGGTGGTCTCGTGGCTGCGCTGGCACTGACCATGCGTTATCTCATCGGTGGTCGTCGTGAGTTGGCGGCAACTCTGCCGATTCCTAACGAGATGCTTCTCGGCGGCGGTTTGCTGGTGTCGGCACTCAGCGCGTTGTGGCCACTGTTTGTGGGGTGGGCACCGCTAACTTCTACGTATGGCTCGCGGGAAATTCCGCTGCTCGGAGATGTCACTGTTGTCTCCCCGATGCTCTTTGACCTGGGCGTATACATGATCGTGGTTAGCACGATTGTCTACATCCTGCGCAGTTTGGGCGGTGGCATCGACGCTCAGATAAACCTTCGCGCTGAGCGTGATCGTTCACGTCGTGTGAATCGAGCCGCACTCGGCCAGTCCCGCCAGCTGCGCAGCAAGTTGGCGGCGGCTAAGCCCGCAGGTGTTAAGTCCGCAGGCGCTAATCCCGCAAGCGTTAAACCTGCCGGCACTAAACCCGCAGACTCTGCCAACACAGCCACCTCAGAGGCTTCAGAACCGACAGCCCCAGCTAGGACCGAAGGAAAGGACACACACCCGTGATTCTCAATTTTGTTCTGCTAGCAACTGTCGGCACGCTGATTGCTACAGGGGTGTACCTGTTCCTCGATCGTTCGTTGACCAGGATGCTCATGGGACTGTTGCTGATGGGCAACGGTATCAACCTGCTCATCCTGCTTGGCTCTGGTTCGCCGGGACGGCCACCAATTTGGGATAGGGAATCGCTGGTCAGCGATGCTCAGGCAGACTCACTGCCCCAGGCCTTTATCCTCACCGCAATTGTTATTTCCATGGGCATGACCGCATTCCTGTTGGCTCTGCTCTATCGCCAGCACCGCTACCGCATCGGCGATCACGTGCAAGATGACCACGAGGACCGCAGCCTGGCAATGCGTCGGGCCAGCGACCCATCAGCTGCTCCGGACCACGACAAGTCCGACGATCCCACCACCGGTCGTCCCACAGAGGCCGGCGATAGCTTCGGTCCGGCCAGTTTCGAAAAGCCCGTGACCCCGCCATCAAACTCCCCAGGAGGTGACGACGATGACGACTGAGCAAATAATTCTGGCACTAATTCCGCTGCCTATCATCGTCCCCGCCGCCACCGCCGCAATTGCTCTGCTGCTGGCACGTTTTCCCAAAGCACAGCAGGCGATCGCGCTAATCTCGCTCGGCAGCCTGCTGGGAGTCGCCAGCGCCTTGGTGTATCTCATCTACGCGCACGGCGTCCACACGGTCCAGGTGGGCGGCTGGGACGCACCAATCGGCATCACGCTCGTAGCCGACAACCTCGCAGTGTTGATGATCACCGTCTCTCAGCTGGTCCTCTTTGCCGTGATGTGGTTCGGCATCGGCCAGGGTATTAGCGATGGTGACGAAGATGAGCCGATCTCCGTCTTCGTTCCGACGTACATGCTGCTCAACATGGGCGTCTCCATGGCCTTCCTGGCCGGCGATCTGTTCAACATGTACGTCGGCTTCGAGGTTCTGCTCGTAGCCTCCTACGTGTTGCTCACGCTGGGGGCATCGTCGTCACGCATTCGCGCAGGCGTGTCGTATGTGATGGTCAACATGTTGTCCTCGATGGTGTTCCTGCTGGCGATTGGCCTGGTTTATCAAGCGGTCGGCACGGTGAACTTCGCACACATTTCCCTGCGCATGGAGGACATCCCCGATGGCACCCGCACCGCGATCTTCGCAGTGCTGCTCGTCGCCTTCGCAGTGAAGGCGGCGGTGTTCCCGCTGTCGGCGTGGTTGCCAGACTCCTACCCCACCGCACCGTCGATGGTTACCGCGGTCTTCGCGGGGCTGCTGACGAAGGTGGGTGTCTACGCGATCATCCGCACGCGCAGTGTCGTTTTCCCAGACGGCAGGCTTGACGACGTCCTGATGTGGGCTGGCCTAGCGACAATGCTCATGGGCATTCTCGGTGCCATGGCCCAAAATGACATTAAACGTCTCTTGTCTTTTACGCTGGTATCCCACATCGGATACATGATCTTCGGTATTGCCGTCGGCAATACGCTGGGACTCGGCGGCGCGATTTTCTACATCGTCCACCACATTCTGGTGCAGACGGCATTGTTCCTGGTGGTCGGGCTTATCGAGCGCCAGGCGGGCTCGTCCTCCCTGCGCAGCCTCGGTAGCCTGGCCAAGACGTCGCCGCTGCTGGCGTTGCTATACCTCGTGCCCGCGCTCAACCTCGGTGGTATCCCACCGTTCTCAGGCTTCCTGGGCAAGGTCATGCTCATCGAGGCCGGCGCACAGAACGGATCCGCCACCGCATGGATTCTGGTTGCGGGATCTATCATCACCAGCCTGCTGACCCTCTACACCATGATTCTCGTCTGGTCGAAGGCCTTCTGGCGCGACCGTTCCGACGCCCCCGAGGGCGACACCGTGCTTGCGCAGCCAGCCGCGCTCCGGGAAAGGACTCAGATGGTTGCTATCGCAGAGCGTGACGACGTCGGCAAGATGCCACTCGGCATGGTGATGCCGACGGCCCTGCTGGTGATTGCCTCTGTGGGGGTTACCGTTCTGGCCGGGCCACTGTCCAATGTGGCTACCGAAGCGGCAAGCAACGTCGCGAATGTTGATGAGTACCGCGCAGCGGTCCTCGGTATCGACTCGGCCGATGACAAGGGCCTGGAGCAGCTGGAAAACCCAGGCCGCACCAAGAGCCCATGGAAGTCGGATTCAGCGACCGAACGTGCCACCAGCACGCTGGAAGGAGCAGGTGAAAGCTGATGAGTAAAGCGCGCGCCAAGGTGGCTGCAAAGCGACCACCACGTATTTCAATCCTGCTCTTCTTATTCACAGTGATTATTTGGGTCATGCTGTGGGGCGAGGTGACATTTGCCAATGTGCTTTCGGGAATCCTGGTAGCCACGTTGCTCAACCTCGCCATGCCTATCCCGCCAAACAGCGCGCTGGACATCAACTTCGGTGGCATGGTGCGACTGTTCGGTTCCTGGACAATCGACTTTGTGAAGGCCTCAATCAGTGTCTCCTGGCTGGCCATCCGACGAGCTGATCCACCACCGACGGCCATCATCAAGGTCCCTATGCGCACCAATGACGATATTTCGCTCACGACTGCAATGGCACTGATTAACTTGCAGCCGGGCGGAATCATCGTGGACATCGACAAGCGGGAAAAGACGCTGACCATGCACATTCTCGACGCGTCGTCGACGAGCAAGGTAGCCGAGCAAATCAACCAGCTGACTCGAATCGAGCGTCGGGTTATTCGGGCGTTTGAAAACCGCGATGTCAACGAGCAACCGACCAAGTCGGTGCCAAGTGACAACCAGGTGAGCAGTGACAAGAGCAGCGAAAGGAGTAGCCGATGAACCCGGAAGTTTTTAACACTCTGCTCGGAGTGGCTGCCGCAGGCTATTTCATTGCGGTGATGATTACCCTCGGACACATGATCGCAGGCCCAAACTCGCTGGACCGCCTGGTGGCGCTGGAGTCGACGACTGCAATGCTGCAGGGCATGCTCGCTGCGTTCATGGCCTGGAGCTTGGACACTTCGGTGGTCTACCCAATGCTCATCATTGCGCTGCTCGGTTTCCTGTCTTCGCTGGCGGTCGCCAAGTTCCGTGTTCCGGATGACGGAAAGCAGCCCGCAAAGAGCTCCCGGAAGGGTGCGACGAAAGCAGCCGGAAAGGTCGCCACAAAGAAAACCGCACAGAAAGCGGCGCCTAAGGCAACACCGACAACGGCTCCAAAAACAGCGAAGGGAGAGTCCAAATGATTCTCGTGGCAGACATTATCGCCATCACACTCATTCTCACCGGAATGCTACTGTGCGTTGCAGCGTCCGTGGGATTGATACGCTTCCGCGACACCATCAGTCGGATGCACGCATCCTCCAAGCCACAAACACTGGGGCTAATTTTGACGCTGTCGGGCTCGCTTGTACACGTCGCCACGCACGCGTCAGCTCACACAACTACTAGCAGTGACTTGGCTCTATTGACCCTGATTATCCTGTTTGCTCTGGGAACATCGCCGATTGTTAGTAACCGCGTTGGCCACGAGGCGTTCAAGGAGAGGCTCGTCGACGAGGACAGCCTGGCCCGCGATGACAGCCGAGAATAACGAGAGGACAATGGCCTTAAGTTACTGACTGGGTTTATGACAAAGTGACTAGGTTTATGCACCTCAAAAGTGCTATAAGCCTAGTCACTATTTTTGTCTAGGAACACACCGCTTAACGACGGCTAGTCGTCTACTTGCTCGTGGAAATCTGCAGGCGCTATCGGATGCCCGGCGCGCAGTTCCTGCACCGCAAGATCCACGGCGGCACGCCACGGGGTGTGGCCAATGCGCTCTTCGTTCGCCCGTACGTCGTCCTCGGTAGCCATGGACGGCAGCGCCCCGGCCGCATCCGCCACAGTGCGCTGCCGCTCGTATGCCGCGCCCATTTCCACGATGTTGTTGACGAATTCCAGTTCGGCTCGGCAACCCAGTTCGTCGGCAAGCGGGGCGAGTTGAACCACAAGTTCACGGAGTTCGTCGCGAACCCACCGCTCGTCGGTATCGCGATTGACGATGACCAGCGCGTCCATGCCGTAGCGGGCGGCGCGCCACTTGTTTTCGGCGATGTGCCAGGACTGCAGTGACGGTAGTTCCTCGCCAGCCTCCCACATGCGGTCGTAGTAAACCGTCAGGCAGTGCGTCAATGCCACGATAGCGGCGAGTTCCTGCAGGTTAGAGGTGGCGTCGGCGACACGAATCTCAATGGTGCCGTACTTTGATGCCGGGCGGATGTCCAAGTGCATCGAGCCGGTGTGGTTGATGACGCCGGAGCGGGACTGGTCGTGCATGTAGGACTCCCACTCGGGCCACGTGTAAATCGCCGGCGGCTGACCCGCGGTGGGAAGCTGCTGGTAGAGCAGGCTTCGGTTGGAAGCGTAACCCATATCCTCGCCGTTCCAGGCCGGTGAGGAGGCAGACAGCGCCAACATGTGCGGCAGCTTCGTTGCCAGAGCCTGAATGATCGGCCAAACGCGTTCGGAGTCTTTAATGCCTACGTGGACGTGGACTCCCCAGATAATCATCTGGTTCCCCCACCACTGAGTGCGGTTGATAATTTCGGAGTAGTGCCCCTTGGCACTGACCTGCTGAGCAGTACCGCGGGCGAACGGATGCGAGCCCGATGACCACACATCCACCCCAACGCGGTCAGCGGCGTCGAGAACCATATCCAGCTGGCTTTGGAGCTCCGCTACGGCACCGGGCACGTTCGTGTGCACACCGGTGACGAGCTCTACGGTGTTGGCGAGGAACTCTCGCTGGAGCCCATGTCCGGGATGCTCCGCATCGATGATGTCGAGCACCTCGGCGGCAGCGGGGGCGGTGTCGCGCGTTCGTCGGTCAACGAACGCCACTTCCCATTCCACTCCCAGTGATGGCTGCGCCGATCCGGAAAATTGCTCAGTCATACCGCTATTTTTTCACACTAGGAGTCGTTTTCCTCAGTTGGCTCCGTCCAGGTGACGGTTTTTGCGCAGGAGGCAAGGTCACCGTTGGAATCGACAAGCGCAACTGTGGTGAAACTGTCTTCATCCACCTTGGACGGAACGTTCCAGACATCTGCATTCCGTTTGTCATCGACGTGCACTTCGCCGATGACACCCAACCCTTCGGTTGCGGGGCTGCCGATGCCACTGCAGCCAGATGCACCGCGCGCCTGCACTGTGTACTTGCCCTTATCCAAGGTAGTGAACTGACCTTTTTCGTCGGAAAGGCCCATCCATCCCTTGGCGCTCATGACCTGTACAGTTGCCAGCATTTTCATTGATCCGTCGTCGTTTGTTCGGATGAAGTTATAGGCGCTGACTCGCTCGGTCAGCTTCGGTGCAGCCGGATCTACGCTCACTGGCGCAGTGCTTGTCGACGCGCCTGCGTTCCCGTCCTTGTCGCTGCTGGATTCAACCCCCGAGCAGGACACCAACAGTGTTGCAGCACAACCCAACGCGGTGGCGACAGCAACACGACGACGCTTTACGGCGAACATAAAAACCTCACAGACCTCACTGGCTACTAGCAGAATACTAGTACCCCTTTTTCAGCCGTGATCTGTTTGAGACTGCAAAATATGCAAAAGCCCCGCGTAGGCCATGAAATGTGTGGCTTACGCGGGACTTGGAAAGCTATGGGGCTTCGCACCACGGCGGCAGGTTTTGACGCTTAGGCCGCAAACCTTAGTGAGAGACCAAAGCCTGGTGGGCCGGGAGTCTAGTGAGCCGGGTCAGTGGCGACCACGACGATTCCCGCCGGAGCGTCCCGGAGGCGGTCATCGCGAGGTGCGGCTTCCCAACCGTTGTCATGCGCGATCTGCTCAGCGGCGGCCTTTTCCTCTTCGTTCCTCGGGTCGAAGTAGACGGTGGTCTTCTCCCACACACCCATCTTCTCTTCAGGAGCATTGCCGGTCTCGCCGGCGCCCCAGCCCTGCTCGCCCATCTGCTTGGACAGGTCATCGGCGAGGCCCACGACCTCAGAGTTATTCAGGACACTGACCTTGACAGTCTTGCGGTCAATCTGGGGCGCTTCGTTGGCCTCATCCTGTGCCGGCGGATTCTCAGCGGGAGGAAGCGGTTTGCCTGGCTCATTTGCCGGTGGCGGCGGCGGAACCTCGCCGTCACCATCTCCAACAGCACCATCCTTTGCCGGATCACTGCCGTTGGCCGAGTCAGCAGGCGCACCAGAGTCAACCGGAGCGGATGCCGAGGTGTCATTCTGGCCGGTGTTCTCGGCATCGTCGCCACGTGTGCTGAGTGCATAGGCACCGTAGGCGACCAGGCACACGCCGATAGCGAGCAGCACGATAGCGAGAACGCGCATGTAGCGGCCATCACCGGCACCGTCGCCGATGTCGCCGTCATCAACACCATCAGCAGCTGCGGAATTGCTAGCAGCCCCAGCGCTGGCACCGGTCGAGGCGGCGGTGGCACCAGCAGCAGCTGCACCAGCGGCGGGAGCCGCAGATTTTGGCGCTGTGTGTTGAGCATCCGACGGCTCGGAGTACGCATGGGCGCCGCCAGCGGCGGGAGCCTCCGCGTAATCGCTGTACTCATCGAAGTCGTCGAAGTCGTCATCGAGTCGATGACGGCCCGGACGCGGCGAATTCTGAGGGTTTAGTTGGTCAGACACATCCCACATCCTATATGTTCTGCCGCCGAACCGTGAAGTGAAACTTGAACCTTATGCGTCTTGGTTGTCCCGCACGGCGCGCAGCCGATGAACCAACACGGGTTCGGCCGCTTCGGCTGCCGGAGAATCGAGAAGTCGCGAAAGTACCTGGTGGTAACGGATTGTGTTGTTGCCGAAGTCCTCGGCAAAGCGACGCCGAATTGCCTCCTGCCGCGCACCGGCCATACGCGGCCCACGGCGGGCAACTTTCAGCCATTCCTTCTCAAAATCCAGCATTTTCTGCGCCAAAATGGGCTCAATGCCGCCGGTATCGCCCGCGAGTCCGGGATGCTCGGATGAGTCAGGCCGCAGCTCAGTCTCAGGTTCGTGGCTGCCGCCTATGGGTTTCTTGCTCACCATTTTCCGCACCCCGCTTTCCTTCTCACTCGCCCTGATTTTCTATTCTGCACAACACTGCCTATGCAGATACTTAGCGAAGATACATGGTAAGGCCCAGCCGCCCAGCCTCACCTATGCCCCACCTACAACTGCCTGACACAACTCGGACATCACCAGGCGATTTAGAAAACATGGACGCCGAGTAGAATCAGCGGCATGACTATCCGTCCCATTGTGATTGCCGGAGACCCCGTTCTCCACACTCCTACCCAGCCGGTAACCGAGGACGTCTCCGAGCTGCGCGAGCTCATCGAGGACATGTACGAAACCATGGACCGCGCCCACGGTGTGGGGCTGGCTGCCAACCAGGTGGGTGTCGGCAAGCGTCTGTTCGTCTACAACTGCCCCGATGACGACGACGTCTGGCACCGCGGCTGCGTCATCAATCCGGTGCTGACCACCAGTGAAATCCCGAAGACCATGCCTAACGACGACGGCTCCGATGACGAAGGTTGCCTCTCTGTGCCCGGCCTGTCCTTCCCCACCAACCGTGCGGAGAAGGCTGTTGTCACCGGCCTGGATGAAAACGGCGAAGAGGTCCGCATCGAGGCCACCGGTTTCTTCGCCCGCTGCATGCAGCACGAGGTCGGCCACCTGGATGGGTTCCTCTACACCGATTGCCTCACCGGTCGTTGGAAGCGCATGGCCAAGAAGGAAATCAAGCGCGCCGGTTGGACCGAGGGCGGCCTGACCTGGATGCCGGGCGTGGATCCGGATCCGTTCGGCCACGAGGATTAGATCGTGGCGGATAGGCAATTGGAGTCGTCGGCAAGCGAAAATGCAGCACAGAAGCTACCGATTTCCCGCTGGGGCGTCGGTGAAGTGGCGGTGGGACGTCGTGTCATTGTGCGGCACGCGCTGACCGATGAAGAAGCATTGGCCAGCGGCAAGAAGACTACGGACGTCATTGGGCATGTGCTCAGCATGGATCCGTTCGTCGTGCGTCCGCAGGTTCGTGCTGGCGTGCGTGCCGACGAATCCGTGGCAGCGGTGGACTTTAGCGATAAGCACATTTTGATTGTGAAGGCCCTGCCGGATCATCCGGTGCGCAATTCGGATATTCGCGCCGTGGAAACTGCGACAGCGAAGGCCTTCCCGGGTATCGCGCATGTGGTGGAGTCGGGCTGGCTGCTGCGAGCCGGCGATGGCATTACGGAGCGTTCCAACTCCGCGCTGCCGCTCGAACCCGGAGCCAGCACTCAGCCGGTGCCGTTGGAGAAGATTAAGTCGTTTTACGATTCCCACGATTTGCCGGTGCGGATTGCGATTCCGGATAGAATCGCCAAACCTGCACAGGCGCTGGTCGCGGGGCCGGAGTGGACGGTCGGGCCGGACATTGTGGTTATGACGCGCTCACTCGATGGGGATTTGCCGCCTGCTGAATTGGCAGCTGAATCGCACAGCGCCGTACAGGTGCTCGATGAGCACAGCGTCGAGCTTGCAGACGTGCAGGTGGATATCGCTGATCAACCTGACGACGACTGGCTGGGGCTCTACCATTTCCGCGGTACCACGCTGCCCGAGCATGCACTACAGCTTCTGCGCAATGAAATTGATGGCCGCATGTGCTTCGGACGCCTGCAAGTGCCTGACAACAATGCGCCTGAAGGCATACGCACGGTAGCCATTACGCGCGGCACGCTGACCGAATCGGACGACGGCCGTGTGTGGCTCGGGTTCTCCGCTGTGGAAGTCGCAGCCGATATGCGCCGCCGAGGACTTGGCACCCTACTGGGAATTCACATGATGCACTGGGGCACACAACACGGGGCAGATTCTGCATATCTGCAGGTATTGGGCTCAAATGAGGCTGGCATTGCGCTGTACCGGACACTCGGTTTTACCGAGCACCACCGGCACCGCTACGCGGAGCTGACAGGGGCTTAGGGGCCGGGGGTTACGTTTCGGCCCTGCGCTGCTCGCCCTGATTGCCCTACTTCCCGCGCTTAACCCTTTTAATCCGCTTCAGCTGCTTGCCCTGCTGCTCTTTGCTACCCATGCGATTGCCCATGCGGCGCTGCCCACGCGGCAGCTCGCGCGTCTCCGGCTTTTCCACCACACGGGTGTGGACCGAGAGTTCATGACGACCTCTCCCCAGCGGATCGCGTGAGGCAGCCATTGCAATCCAGCCGGCCAGGCCCGCAGAGACAAACCAACCGGCGACCGGAATCATCGACGGCAGAATCCAGGCATTGCGCACAAAACCATCGCGGGCTGAGACTGGCATCCCGTGTGCACCTTCGATTTTCATGCCCATGGCGTGTTTACCCGGCGACCCGTCGAAGATGGAGTCCCCCGCCACGCGGTAGAGGTAAAAACCACCGGGACCGAGGAAGAGGCTGATCAGCATCACCATTACGCCGCTGTCCGATGTCCCCACGATGCTAGTGAGAACTGCAATGGAGGCAATCAATGCAGTGTAGATGACAGAATCCACCAACAGCGCACCACCACGACGTGCCACTGAGCCATTGGCCAGATTGGGGTCAAAGCCCAGGTGTACTGCCATTTGAGCGGTCAGCGGCGCGACTTTGGGATTAGCACTGAGCTCACCGAAGGAAGACACCCCATAGCTAGCGGGGTACCCGCTTTCATAGCCGACCGGAATGTTTGCTACCGGATATGGCACTTCCTGATACGGCATTGCCGCATCGTACGCCGCATATGCGTCGTGTTCCCGATAAGCGTTCCTGCCACTACTACCCAGGTAATCCGTCGGACTGTACTCGCCGCCGTAACGGCGATCGTCCCAGTTAGCCAACCTCGAAACTCCCTTTCCTACCGGGCTTCCGCCCACCTTGTCCGTTTTTGTCCGCCTATTTTGTCACTGCTTTGTTCAACGCATGAGGCCGCCGTTTCGTTCCCCTTTTACAATCGTTGATATGCGAATCTGTGTCTGGAACGTCAATTCGGCTCGAACTCGCCTCGACCGAATGGTGGAAATGCTGCGCCGGAATGACATTGATGTCCTGGCCGTCCAGGAAACCAAGTGCAAGGACGACCAATTCCCCACCGCTGCTTTTGAAGAGCTGGGATACCAAGTCGCCCACCACGGCCTGAATCAGTGGAATGGCGTTGCCATCATCTCCCGCGTCGGCCTTGAGGACATCCAGGCAGAGTTCCCCGGTCAGCCCGGTTTCAACAAGGACCCCGACGCAACTCCCGCATTGGAGGCCCGCCATATCGCCGCTACCTGCGGTGGCGTGCGCGTCCATAGCCTCTACATCCCGAACGGCCGCGACATCACCGACCCGCACTTCGAGTACAAGCTCGAATTTCTGGAGCGGCTCCGTCAGCACATCATCGCCACGCTTGACGACGACCCGGAGGCCACCTTCATGATGGGCGGCGACTTCAACATTGCCCCGACCGACGGCGATGTCTGGTCAATGGCAGCCTTCGCAGGGAAAACACACGTCACACCGCCTGAACGCGCAGCTTTCTATGCGCTGGAGCAGGCGGGCATGAAGGAAGTAACTCGCCAATTCACCCCAAACCAGTGGACCTACTGGGATTACAAGGCTGGCCGCTTTTTCAAGGATGAGGGCATGCGCATCGACTTCCAGCTCGCCTCCCCCGACCTCGCGGCAAAGGCGTCCGCCGGATTCATCGACATCGAAGAGCGTCAGGGCAAAGGCGCATCCGACCATGCTCCGGTGATTGTGGATTACGAAGTGTAGATAAACGGGCGGAAAAGCGCGTAGGCCTAGTTCCTACTAGGGGGTGTCGCTGGGGCCGTCGTAAAGCGGAGTCTTTGCTGCCAGCCCCTAAAATCAGGGGCAGAAATGGGCGATAAAGCACCCGCACAACACTTATGAGTCTAACTTTTTGTTCAATCTACAAATTTTCACCACAGAAAGTTATTTCGACGATATAAGGTGTTTATTCAGAACATCAATTCATTACGTCGGGAAGGAAGATCATGACTTCTGCACGCTCCCCTCAGCGCACCACTACCCCGGAGCCAGCGAGCGGCTTCCCCACCGCGGATGACTCGACTGAGTCCGATGAATCCCTGCGCGAAAGCGTGCAGAAGATTTCCATCGGCCTGTATGACTTCCTTGCGTCGACTCGCCGCCTCGGTGAGCGCCCGAATGCCAGGATGGACATTTCCCAGTCGGAAATGGAAGTACTGCACTTTATTTCAACCCACCCGGGCTGCGGCGTATCCGACATTGCACGCCTGCGTTTCCTGCGCCCGTCCAACGTTTCGGCAACAGTTCGCCGTCTACTCGACAACGGACTGATTGAACGCGAGAACAATGCAAAGGATCGCCGTGCGCAGAACCTCTATGTCTCCAGCGATGGCGAGACGCTGCTGGAGCAACTTATCGACCACTGGGGTGCGCTGGTGTACGAAATTGTGCGGACAATGTCGCAAAAGGACGTTCGTGCGCTCATTAAGGCACTGCCCTCGCTACTGAAGCTGGCGGAGCACTCGGAAAGCTATGTTGAGGAGCACCAGCGCCGCCAGGAGCCGTTCTAAAAGCGCGCCGCCAAGCCCTTCTTACTAGGTACGATGATGCTTATGGCTATTACTTTGAAGAAGGCAAAAGACGTAAAGACCGCTCCGCTCGTGGCCACTGGCCTCATCGGCGGCTGGCTCACCGCTCGCGAAACAGGCATTCGTCCGCTCGGTGGCGTCATCTTGGGTGCCGCCGGCGCATACGCAGCACGCACCTGGAGCGCAAAGACCGGCGCCCTGGGAGCCGCTGGCCTAGTGGCCGCCTACCTCGGCGCTTTCGGCCTCTCACACCCGCTGGCTAAGAAGATTGGCGCATGGCCGTCTGTCCTGACCGTCACCGCGCTGGCCGCTGGCGCGGCAGCAGTTGCCGACTCCAAGTAAGCAACAAGTAGACAAGCCGCTCTCCCGACTTAAAAGTCGCGCCGGGGAGCGGCTTTGGTGTGCCAAATCTCAGCGTGCAGCCTCAATGGTCGGTGTTAACCTCAGACCTTAGCCACCTAGCCAAGGGCCTCCAACAATTTCTCGAGGTGCGCGCGCACCCGGGGCCACGATTCCACGAAAGGCGGCAGCAGATTGAGGCTGTCGACGTCGTCAAGCGGAATCCAGCGCAGCTCTAGAGACTCTTCGTTCGGATTCGTCTCCAGCTCTTCGGCAGCTAGTGCGTAGACCGTGTGGTACTTCCAGCCGCCGGCGAGCTCGGGGCGGTCCGGATCGGCCGGGAAGGGCCCGGTGGTGACCTGCGTGTCGAGGATGCGAAGCTGATGCTCCAGCAGCCCAGTTTCCTCAGCCGTTTCACGCAGCGCGGTCGCCTCAGGAGTCTCATGAGAATCACAAGCCCCACCAGGAACACCCCACGTTAGGGGGAACGATGTCCAGTCAGCTCGATACTGCATAAGCACCGTGCGCTGAGGGCTCACAATCAGCAGCCCTGCAGCTCCGAAGCGTCCCCAGCAGCGCGTACCGTTGGGGCCGGCTGCCCAACCATTTCCATCCTGAAGCATGTCTCCACCCTACGCCAGATACCCTTGTGTTTTCCGTCACAAGCCCGAGCGACTAAGATTTGCAAGGAACTAACGTTGCTCTGAGCGGAGAGATCGTCGCAGGCGACTTCGGTCACGTCGGAAGGACACGTGCACATGGGTGAAACCACTTCAAGTGCGCCTCATTCCCGTGCCCACGACAAAAACCGAAACCCATTCCACCGCAAGAATCGTGCTCCACGCCGAACTCGTTTCAGCGGTCGCACCACTCCCGGTGGCGAAAGCTTAGACATACACACTGCGGCTCAGGCGGCAAAAGAATCGAAAGATACTCCCGACACCACCCCGGCTACCGAGAGTGCGGCACCATCAACTGCTCTGGAAACTACAGAGTCCTCGGCTAATGCCCCAGCAACGGCCACACCCCCAACAGCCCTAGCAGACTCTCCGCGCGATACAGACTTGCGCGTGGATGCCCTGGAGATTGGCCCGCGCAACCGGAGATTGACACGTTTTCTCGGTGAGCGCCTCTATGACAAGCTCGGCCCGTCGGCCACGTATGTGCGCCGGTCAGCGTCATTTTTGATAACGTCACCGGGCCGATTGACCATAGTCGCCCTCATCCTCATCGTCGCTATCCTGGCAGCCGGCCTATCCATGTGGCAAACAACCTCGCAACGCCAGCAGCAGCTCACCCGAATTTCGCAACTGAGCGAGCCGATGGCCAATGCCTCGCAGAATCTCTATGCCTCGCTGACGATTGCCGATGCGTCCGCCAACACCGCTTTTTCCCGCGGCACACTCAACAGCAGCCAGGACTTGGTCAGCAACTTCGACGATGTCATCGCACAAGCATCCATGTCCGCTACCCGCGCAGCTACGGGCATTGAAAACGTCGATGATCCAGAGATGAAGGATGTCGCGACTGTACAGCGACTGTTGCCGGTCTACACCGGCATGGTCGAGACAGCTCGCGCGAATGCGCGCCAGGGCAACCCCGTCAGTGTCGCGTACCTCGCCTCTGCCTCAAACTTGATGCAGGTCCAGATTCTGCCAGCTGCAAAATCGCTCTACGAACGCACCAGTACCACCACTAATGAGGAGCAGCGCGAACTATCGAAACCACCTCTTTTCCCGATGTCAGGCCTGGCAGCGGCAATTTTGATGCTGCTAATCACACAGTGGTGGCTGACTCGCCGCACCGGTCGACTATTCAACGTCGGCCTGTTTGGTGCAACCATGCTGATGGCCATCGCACTTGTCGGTGTGGGAATCGCCACCACTCAGCCGTGGCAGTCTAACTCCCTCTTCGGAGAGCAGCGCCCGGACGTTCATGCCCTAACCCAAGTACGCATTGATGCCCAGCAGCTACGCGCCAGCGAAACCCTCGGCTTAGTGCGCCGTCAGCCCGCGGATGCGGAGTCCTTCTCGCAGTCGGTGCGCACCCTGGTCGGCGAGCTGGAAAGAGTGGACGCCAACGCGCCGGACGACGATGTCAGAGCCGCCATCCACGGTATCTACAGCTGGGAGTCCGGCCACAACCTGATGATGGAGCACTTGAGTTCAGGCGACTACGCCGGTGCGGTTCGCATCGCGACCGATGTGGATAATGCCAGCTCGTCGGCGACTGCGTTCAACCAGGTCGATGAGTCGCTACAGAATTCCATCGCCGAGTCCCGCCTGACCGCCCGTGAGAACCTCGACCAATCCCGTCGCGCTATCGCGGCACTGTCCCTCGCCACGGTTACGCTGACCGTCATCGCGGCAGTTCTGGTTGTTTTCGGCTTCCGACACCGGCTTCTGGAGTACCTATGATTGTTTCGTTCTCCCCGTCGCTCCACAGTCTCGCCGGTTGGCGGCGCAGGGCCGTCCTTGGTGCACTCGCCATCGCCGGGCTCACCGTCAGTGCCTGCGCGACCGATTCGCTTGCCGACGATCCCTACTCGCGCACAATCCTGGAGGCCACCGGTGACTTCCCCCTGCCACCGGGCGCGTTCTACGACAAAGCCTCCTCGAGGAAGCCTGCGGCAGAAGCCAACACCCCAGATCTGTCCACACTCGCCCCCGATGACCAAACACCGGAAGAGCGAATCCCGGAGATTTACCAGCGCGGCCGCATCATCGTTGGTGTTGACCAATCATTGAACCTGCTCAGCTTCCGCGACTTCAGCAGCGGAGAGCTCTCGGGGTTTGAAGTATCCCTGGCACAAGAGATTGCCCGGGACATCTTTGACAATCCCGATGCTGTCGAGTTTCGGTTCGTCGACAGCAACGAACGCACTGCCGCACTCGAAGACGGCACTGTCGATGTCGTTTTGCGCACTATGACGGTCACCGATGCCCGGCGCGAAAGGGTGCTGTTCTCCACACCGTATTTGACAGCACGAGCTGGAGTTCTAGTCTCTTCGCCGGGTGGCGATGCTTCCCCCGAGGACGTCGAGGACGGTCGCATCTGTGTCTCCCGGGGATCCACTACCGAGGATTTGATTCGACGGCTCTCGCCGAACAATACGCTGCTGTTGGTCGGTAACTGGTCGGATTGCCTCATTTCACTTCAAAACAGCCAGGCAGAGATTGTCGTTGCCGATGACACCATCCTCGCTGGTATCAACGACCAAGATCCGGCTACCGCCATTGTCCAGCGGGGCTTGAACGAGGAAAGCTACGCGGCCGGTGTATCCAAGGGGAACCCAGGCCTAGTTCGCCAAATCAACGCGACCCTGGAGCGTATGGCGAGCGACGGCACCTGGCAGTCCCTCTACGACACTTGGTTCGGCCCCTTCCTGCCAAGCGGTACACAGCCATCGCCACAGTACAGCGACGACGAAGACATACTTGGAATCTCCCCCACACCGGAAGCTGCTCCAGAAGGCGAGGTGGATAACCGATGAGCGACGAAAACCAGTACTCCGAGCATGCCCAGCAAGCCCAGCATCCCCAGTACACGCCGGAGCCCCAGGAGGATGCTCACGCAGAGGCAGAGGCAGCTGCCACTCAGGCCGTCGCCTTCGACCCATTCGCCGATGAAGACGACGAACAAGAGCCCGGCACTGCCGCTGTCGCCTTCGACCCTTTTGCGGACGATGATGACGATGACGAAGAGTTCGATATCGCCGAATTGTTGGGGCGCGGGGGCTCGTCGTCAAGCGCGACGACCCAACCCGGCGCCCAGACGCCAGATCCGTCGATGGCCTCGCACCGGAAAGCGTTGGAGGACTTCCGCCGGAGGCGATCGAATGCACACCGCGGACGCACTGTCGCCGACGGCATGGTGCACCTGCCGTACATCACAACGCAGGATCCGCGCGATGCAGTAATGAGTGATGAGAAGATTCGAGCGACGAATAAGCCGGCGCCGAGCCTGAAAGCCGGCGATATCGTGGCGGATCAGTACGAGATCGTGGGCCCGATTGCCCACGGCGGGCTCGGCTGGATTTACCTGGCGATTGACCACAATGTCTCGGATCGTTGGGTCGTGCTCAAGGGCATGATGGCAGCGAAAAACGAGAAGGATTTCGCCGTAGTCCAGGCGGAACGCGAGTTCCTCGCGGAAATCTCGCATCCGGGAATTGTGAAGATTATCAACTTCATCGATGAGACGGACGCCAACAGCGCCACCGGCTTCATTGTGATGGAGTACGTCGGCGGCCCGTCGTTACGCAAGCAGCGACGGAGCTACCCAGACGGCGTCATGCCCTGTGACCTAGCGATTGGCTACATCCTGGAGCTGCTCCCCGCGCTGGATTACCTGCACTCGCGCGGCGTTGTCTACAACGATTTGAAGCCGGACAACGTGCTGCTCAGCGAAGACCACGTCACGCTTATCGACGTTGGCGCGGTCACCGGCATCGGCGCCTACGGCCATATCTACGGCACGCCCGGTTTCCAGGCGCCGGAGATTGCCACGACGGGACCAACGATTGCCAGCGATATCTACACAGTCGGCCGCACGCTGGCCTCGCTGATTCTGAAGTTGCCGGCGACCAACGGCATCTACGACCCGGGGCTACCCTCACCTGTCGAAGAGCCTCTATTCCGCCGTTTTTACTCGCTCTACCGCTTCCTACTACGCGCTTGTCACGAGAACCCGGAGGCTCGCTTCGGTTCTGCCGAAGAGATGAGTGTGCAGCTCATCGGCGTATTGCGCGAGATTCTGGCGGTGCGCGACGGCGTGCAATTCCCGCAGGCGGTGTCGAATTTCTCGCCGCAGCGTTCCACGTACGGCACCAAGCACCTGGTGTTCCGCACCGATCAGCTTGTCGACGGCATCACCCGCGGCGTGGAAATCACTCCGCAAGAAGTGACCTTCGCGCTGCCTGTACCACTGATTAACCCGACAGATCCGGGTGCGCGCATCTTGAGTGCCTCGTCGTTTACAGAGCCCAACGAACTTATCGAAACACTGACCAATGCGCTGTCCGAACCCGAGTATGGCTCTTCCGTGGAAATTCCACTGGGCATCGTGCGTGCGAAACTGGACCTCGGATTAATTGATGAGGCCCGCGACAGCCTCCGCGATGTCTCTGAACGTTTGCAGCGCGATTGGCGTTACCACTGGTACGAGGGCGTGACTTATTTGCTTCTCGACCAATTCAACGATGCCCTCGCCTCGTTCCACCACGTGCTGACGATGCTGCCCGGCGAGCCCGCCCCGAAGTTGGCGCTGGCAGCGACTCTCGAGTTGATTCAACAGCGCTTGGGCATCGCCAACGCATCTCTCCTCGAGCCCGCTGTCGCCCGCGCCGCCGCGAACTTGAGCAGCGCGCTGGATAATGTCGCTGCCGATACGCCCGAGATCTTCTCCCCCGCCTGGGCCAGCGAGTCCCTGTCGCCTCAGACGATTCGTTTCAACACCCTGCGTCTCTACGCCGTCGTGTGGGCGGCCAACCCGACGACGGTATCCTCCGCCTTCGGGCTAGCTCGTCAGCTGGCCTCTGAGCGCCAACACGAAATGGCTATCTCCCAGCTTGACCGCGTACCCGGTAACTCCCGTCACCATCGCATGGCACGTTTGACGACGATTCTGATGCTCACCTCAGGGATGCCCTCCGAGTTGACCGAATCGAGAATTCGCCGTGCTGCGCGTCGCCTGGTGGAGCTACCAACAAATGAACCGCGCATGCCGCAGCTGCGCATCGCCGTGATGGCGTCCGCGCTGAACTGGTTGCGCAGCTCGAACCTCGACCATGCAGCTAGCTCCAATGGTCTTTTCGATGCGCCCTTTACCGTGGCTGGCCTGCGTGAAGGACTGGAAAAAGACTTACGGATGCTGGCGCGCTCTTCACAGTTTCCGCGACACCGCTACAACTTGGTGGATATCGCAAATCTCATTCGGCCACGAACTTGGCGTTAGCTCTGTACCAGCTCTTTACTGAACCTGGTCAAACATGCGGTTGTGGGCGTGAGCGCCACCCCAGAATTGGTGAATAAAGAGAGAATTGCCGTTCGTGGTTTAAGATATCCTCTATGTTTGCCTCTTCGAAATCCTCTCTCCGCAGCGCTAAGCGTGTCATTATCAGCGCTGCAGCTCTCACCACCGCCTTTGGTATTGGGGCCGGCACTGCCGTTGCCCTGCCGGTTTCCCCGGACCTGCAGTCGCTCAGCCAGAGTGTTCGGGACCTCAAGCTGCCGGAGATCTCGACTCTGAACCCGGGCGACCTTGCTCCTGAGCTCTCTGAGGTTCTGGATTCCTCTTCGGTGAAGCTGCCGGATTCGGTCGTCGCCCTAATCGATGAAAACTTCAAGTTCGCTGAAAATAACAAGCAGATGGCGGACAAGGTCAAAACTCAGCTGCTGAACGCCATCGACAGCCTGCCGCTGCCAGCTGCGCAGAAGGCCGAAGCCACCCGCGTCGTCAACGAGATTTTCGGTTTGCTGGAGGGCCAAGACAAGCCGGCGCAGCCTGAGCCGGCGCCTGCCCCCGCTCCACAGCCAGAGCAGAAGCCACGCCCTGAACCACGCCCCGAGCCAAACAACCCGTGCCCGCCGAGCGCCCGCGCATGCGTTGACCTGGCTAACCAGAAGACCTGGCTGCAGGAAAACGGCAACATCACCTACGGCCCGGTGCCAATGTCCTCCGGTATGCCAGGTTACGAAACCACCCGTGGCCACTTGAGCGTTACCCGCAAGGTCCGCGATGAGTGGTCGGTTCCTTACAACGGCCCGATGCCGTTCTCTGTGTACTTCACCAACGACGGTGAGGCTTTCCACGAGGGTTCGGTCAATCAGATGTCCCACGGCTGCATTCATCTGAATCACGATGATGCCGTGATGTACTTCAACACTCTGCAGGTCGGCGACGGCGTCTACATCTGGTAGTTACCCGCGCTGATGCGTTGAAATAACGAACAGGTGACTGAGCCTATTGAGGCATAGGCGCAGTTTCCCTGGCGGTGAAAAATGAGCTCGCCCCACTAGATTCTTCCAGTTTGGAAGGCAGTGGAGGCGAGCTCATTTTTTGTTGAGTTACAGTCGCGGATTCAACAGGTGAGGTACACGGCAGCCGTCGATTACGGGTTACCGGAACCCTGCCTACTCGTCAGGGTTCCGGTCCAAAGAACTAGTCCACGAAGCTCATTGCGTAGCGGGCAATGGCCAGTTCCTCATTGGTCGGTACCACGAAGACCTTGACCTTCGAGTCATCCGCCGAAATCAGACGTGGGCCGTCATTCGGCTGGGAGTTGAGCTCGTCATCAATTTTGATACCGAAGTTCTCAAGCTCAGCCATCGAATCACGGCGGATACCGACGTGGTTCTCACCGACACCGGCGGTGAAGGTGATGGCATCGAGGCGACCGAGAATCAGCATGTACGAGCCGATGTAGCGGCGCAGCTGGTGAACATACATCTGGTATGCAGCCCAAGCATCCGGGTCGTGGTCATCCATGCGCTCCTGCAGGACTCGGAAGTCATTGACACCAGAGACGCCCTTCAAACCGGACTGGCGGTTGCACAGATTGTCGATCTCATCGATGCTCATGCCGTTGCGGTAGAGGTGGAAGATGACGCCCGGGTCAATGTCACCGGTACGAGTGCCCATCATCAGACCAGCCAGCGGAGTCAGCCCCATCGAGGTATCCACCGCCTGGCCACCTCGGATAGCCGCACACGACGCACCGTTACCCAGGTGCAGCGTAATCTGGTTGATTTCCTCTGCCGGCTTATTCAGAAGGTCCGGCACCTGCTTGGAAACAAACTCATGCGAGGTGCCGTGGAAGCCGTAACGACGGATATCAAACTTCGATGCGACCTCTGCATTGAGCGGGTACAGAGCAGCAGCTGGCGGCATGGTGTGGAAGAAACCAGTGTCGAAGACGGCGACGTGCGGCACGTCGGGAAGCAGCTTGCGAGACTCTTCGATACCTACGATATTGGCCGGGTTGTGCAGCGGCGCCAGCGGAATAAGGTCGCGGATCATGCCGACGATCTCGTCGGTAATCAGCTCCGGTCCAGAGAACAGGCGACCACCGTGAACGACGCGGTGACCGACGGCGGCAATATCCACCGACTCCGGACCAACACCGTGCTCATCCATCAGTTCGAACGCGCGGTCAAGGCCACTGGCGTGGTCAGCGATAGGCTCGGTGATTTCAATCTTCTGTCCGGAGAACTTCAGATTAATAATGCCGTCTTCTTCACCAATGCGCTCCACCAGACCGGAGACATACGGCGGCTGCGTTGAGTCCTTCTCCGGATCTACCAGCTGAAACTTGATAGAGGAGGAACCGGAGTTCAAAACAAGTACGTGACGGGACATAATAATTAGTTTCCTCCAGCCTGAATAGCGGTAATTGCAACCGTGTTGATGATGTCCGGCACCGTGGCGCCACGGGAGAGGTCGTTGACCGGCTTGTTCAAGCCCTGCAGAATCGGGCCGATTGCCAACGCACCACCACAGCGCTGGGCAATCTTGTACCCGATGTTACCGGCGTCCAAATCCGGGAACACGAAAACAGTTGCCTTACCCGCAACGGAGGAATCCGGCATCTTCTTCGCAGCCACAGACGGGTCAATAGCGGCATCGAACTGCAGCGGACCATCGACAGCGAGGTCCGGAGCCAGCTCCTTGGCCTTGGCCAGACCCGCCTTCACACGATCAACATCCTCACCTGTGCCGGATGCCCCAGTGGAGTAGCTCAGCATGGCGACGCGGGCGTCGATACCGAAGGAAGCTGCAGTCTCGGCGGATACCACCGCGATTTCACCCAGCTGTTCCGGAGCCGGCTTCGGCAGCACCGCACAGTCCGCAAAACCCCACAGCGAGTTGTCCATAACCATGAGGAACAGCGACGACACCGTGGAAGCCGACGGCTTGGTCTTAATGATTTGCAAGGACGGACGAATGGTGTGCGCAGTTGTGTGGGCTGCACCGGACACCATGCCGTCGACAAGCCCGTTGTGAATCATCATCGTCGCAAAGTAGGAGATGTCCTGCATCGTCTCACGGGCCTGCTCCAGCGTGACCCCCTTGGCCTTGCGCATCTCTGCGAACTGTTCCGCGAACTGCTCAACATATTCGGAGGTCTGTGGGTTCCAGAGATGGGCGGCGTCGATGTCAAAACCAAGTTCGGCGGCGCGCGCCTTCATAGCATCCGGGTCACCGAGGATAGTAAGCTCACAGATGTCCTCGCGCAGGAGGTAATCAGCGGCCTCAAGAATGCGGTCATCATCCCCCTCTGGCAGCACAATGTGGCGCTTATCAGTCTTGGCGCGCTGCAACAGCCACCACTGGAAACGCTGTGGAGTCATCACTGCGGTGACCTCGCGGCTTACGACCTTGCGAAGCCCCTCAGCATCGTCAACGGCAACAACGGGAACGTCGAGATCGAGAGTCTTAGCAGCCTCGACTGCTTCCTCCCCTGTGAGAACAACAGCGAGTACCTCGCTGTGACGCTGAGCTGCACTGCTGAGCGCCAAACGAACGCGAGCCTTTGCGGCCTCTGTGTGACAGCCCTCGCCACCAGCGACAACGATGACACCGGCACCGGCGACGGTGGCGATGCGGAAGTCAAAATCGAGGTTGCCGGAGCCGGTCAGAACAGCCGCCCCCTCGTTAGCAGCGCGGTCGTCCTCAACAGCACTGACGATGGTGTCAAGCGCGGATTCCGGATCCACAACAACCTGATCCACAGTGGCGCCGTGAGCCCCACCGACAGTGTGGAGGCAACGTGCCCCACCCAGTGCCTCAGACAATGCCGTAATGACATCCTGTAGATCGTCTGCGCGGTCCACTGAAGTAATCAGGACTGCGGAGTTGTTGGTGGACGCTTGGGCGTTCTTATCGCTCACCGACGTTCCTTTCTCGCACTGCGCTTAATCGTTGACTTATTTGAACGTTGACTTGGCTCGAGCCAATGGACTGCCGGAGGCTCAAGATCATGCTGAGCTTCCAATCCCGCTGAGTCCCAAATCATTATTTTCATCTTATTGTGAGTCACCTTACATCTCACGACGGACTCAAACCTCTTTGGTTACCCCTGGTAGCCACACTTTTCCCCACAGATTCCAACAATTTTCCCGCACAATCGCGCCTTTTAGGCGGTTTTTCTAGTGAACTATCCCAAATTCCCACATTGGACGTGACTAAGGTCACATTTAGTTTTGTACGCCTTCAAAAGCATCTCACCGATGATGTGATGCTCGCCTCTCGATTTTTCGTAAGTTATCGCTACGATTGGGGGCGCTACCATTGGGAATGTCGAATAAACCGATAGCTCACCAATAACTCCTTTCCCCACGAGGTCACCGCTGGCAGCTACTTACGCCGCGGTCTCGTGGCCGTCGTAAAGCATTAGAGAAAGAAGGACAGACTTCATGAATCGCCCGCTCCGCGTTGCCGTAATTGGCTCTGGCCCGGCCGGTGTTTATGCTTCCGATGCACTGATGAAATCCAGTACTGACGTGGAAGTCGATCTCTTTGAAAAGATGCCGGCTCCATTCGGCCTGATTCGCTACGGCGTCGCCCCCGACCACCCACGTATCAAGGGCATCATCATGGCCCTGCACCGTGTGATGGAAAAGCCGGAGCTACGTCTGTTCTCCAACGTTGAGTTCGGCAAGGACATCACCCTCGACGAATTAAAGGAGCATTACGACGCCGTCATCTTCGCCACCGGTGCTGTCGGCGACCGCGCACTGCCGACGCCGGGTGCGGATCTGCCGGAGCACTTTGGTGCTGGTGAATTCGTGGGCTTCTACGACGGCAATCCGCTTTTTGAGCGCACCTGGGACCTCTCGGCGGAGTCCGTGGCCGTCGTCGGTGTCGGTAACGTCGCGCTGGACGTCTCCCGAATCCTGGCGAAGACCGGCGAGGAACTGCACGTCACGGAGATTCCGGACAATGTCTACGAGGTTCTGAAGACCAATAAGGCCAAGGAAGTCCACGTCTTCGGTCGACGTGGCCCGGCACAGGCAAAGTTCACTCCGCTGGAGCTCAAGGAACTGGACTACTCACCAAACGTCGAGGTCGTTGTCGATCCGCGCGATATTGACTACGACTCCGCGTCCGAGATTATGCGTCGCAACTCCAAGATCACTGACCAGGTCTGCACCATCCTGGAGAACTACGCCATCCGCGAACCGAAGAACGCACCGCACAAGCTCTACATTCACTTCTTCGAGTCGCCAGTGGAAATCCTCAGCGAGGAGGGCGCCGACGGCGAGCAGCATGTGGTCGGCTTGCGCACGCAGCGTATGGAATACGACGGGGCTGGCGGGCTGTGCCCGACCGGCGAGACCACCGACTGGAAGGTCGGCGCGGTCTACTCCGCCGTGGGCTACCGCTCCGACGCACTGCCGGGAATCCCGTTCGACAACGTCAAGAACGTCATCTCCAACATCGGCGGTCGAGTCATTGAATCGGAAAACACCGAGGATGAAGAAGCCGAGACCATCACCGGCCTCTACACCACCGGGTGGGTTCGCCGTGGCCCGGTCGGCCTGATTGGCAATACCAAGGGCGATGCCAACGAGGCCGTGGCCAACCTGCTGGCAGATGCCGCAGAGGGCAAGAAATTCACCCCGTCGAAGCCGGAGTTGTCCGCTGTCAACGAGCTGCTGGCGTCAAAGGGCATCGACTACCTGGACTGGGAGGGCTGGCACAAGCTCGATGCTGCCGAACGCACCGCCGGCGAGGCCGAGGGCCGCGAACGCAAGAAGTATGTCGAATGGGATGAGATGGTCACCCACTCCAAGGGCGAGTAACGGCGAGTAACGAGGGCGGATAGAAAGCGCCGGCTACGCCACTACCTGCACATCCGTGTACGCAGCGCGCGAGTCCCAGCGGCAGCACACAATCGGCGCCAACAGCTCGGCCAATGGCTCACCAAAAGCCACCTGGCCAGCACCGGCGGCAGCGCCCGCATCGAGGACTCGATCCCACAGCAGCCCCGGCGCGGTAAACAGCGGCACCACTACGAGTCCGCGACCGCGCTTGGCCGCGCGCTCCTGTGCCACGGCCACAGCATCGGATCCCTTGATCTTCTCAGGACCGACCACGAATGCTGCACTCACATGTCCCGGCAGCATCCCGCCAAGATTTGCCGCAAATTGGTGCACCGCCGCATTGGCCTCCTCATCAGAGGAGCCGACCCCCATCACCAGCGCATCGACCGGCCAGGAAAAAGACGCATTCTCCGCCGCTTCAATGATTCGCTTCACGACGGCGCGCTTCGTGCCGTCGCCAAGCCCGAGTCCTTCAGCCACTGTGATGTCAACACCATGCCGATCGCAGAGTCGAACCTGCTCGGGAACATCGACTCGCGAGTGGAACGCATCGGTGAACAGCAGCGGTACGGCCAGCGCCTGAGTCTCGCCGGCAGCGGCGAGCTCACCACATACGGCATCTAGCGAGGGCTCGTCGAGGTCCAGCCAGGCGAGGCGAATCTGAGAGGGCGCATCCAGACGGGTGAGCGGCATCTTCTCGCGCACGAGTGCGACCACCTCTTCGAGCACCGGTTTGGTCTCTGGGTGCCGGGAACCGTGCGCAAGCAGAATCAGTGCGGTCATCGATGGTCTCCTCAGGCTCGCTAGCTGTGCTTTCTGGTTTCTCTATCTGGCAGCTCTACTGAGCTGCGCCACGCACGAGGCCAGCGGTGAGGCTGTCACCGGTGCCCGGCTCAATAAGCAGGAAGGCACCGACACGACCACCGACGCGGTAGGCATCGACCGGGAGCGGCTGCGCGACCTCGATGGTCACCTCAGCGACATCATTGACCGCGAGCTGGTCGGCAACGCCGGTGGGCTCGCCGATCTCGATGTCGATAAGGGCATCGACGGAAGCGATACGCCCACGCACCAGCGCGGCACCGTAGCGCACCTCAACGACACGGCCGACTGCCAGCGGCTTGTCCGCAAGGTGGACAGCCACGGCGGAGAAGCGGCGGACGTCCTCCGGACGGGTGCCACTGATGAGATCACCACGGGCGAGGTCGAACTCGGCATCCAAGCTGATGGCAACCGACTGACCGGCCACGGCCTCAGTGACATCCTCGGCTGCCACGGTGATCTTCGTGACCGTAGCCTGACGGTTGGCGTCTACGGAGACAGTGTCACCCACACGCACACTGCCTGCGGCGATACGGCCAGCGTAACCGCGGTATTCAGTGGCGTGATCACGAATGACGTAGTCGATGGGCAGGCGTAGGTCGGCCTCGGCATCGGTTTCCAGGTCGGCACCGATGTTGAGGTTTTCCAGCAGTTCCAACACAGTCGGCCCCTCGTACCACGGGGTGTGCTCAGACGGATCGACAATGTTGTCGCCGACCAAAGCCGACACTGGAACAACGAAGGTGTTCTGAAGACCCAAACGCTCTGCCAGCACTGCTACATCCGACTCAATCTTGCGGAAGGCTTCTTCGCTGTAGTCCAGCAGGTCGATCTTGTTGACGGCAAAGATTACGTGGCGAACACCCAGCAGACCGGCCACCGTTGCGTGTCGCTTGGTCTGCGTCACGACGCCGTTGCGTGCGTCGATAAGCAAAACGACGGCCTCAGCGGTGGACATACCAGTGATGGTGTTTCGGGTGTACTGCTCGTGACCAGGGCAGTCGGCAAGGATGAACGAGCGGACGTCGGTGGCGAAGTAGCGGTAGGCAACGTCGATCGTGATGCCCTGCTCACGCTCGGCCCGCAGACCATCAACCAGCAACGAGAGGTCAGGATTTTCCTGACCGCGCGCCTGCGAGGAGGCGACGACGGCCTCGTACTGGTCAGCGAGGATGTTCTTCGTGTCGTGCAGCAGGCGACCGACGAAGGTGGACTTACCGTCGTCCACGGAGCCAGCGGTGCACAGGCGAAGAGTGCGACGAGCGCGAGTGGCGCGGTCAGCGGTAATCAGGGTAGCTGGGGAATTTGGCTGGCTCATCAGAAGTAACCTTCCTTCTTGCGGTCTTCCATGGAGGATTCGGACAACTTGTCATCTGCGCGGGTAGCGCCGCGCTCGGTGAGCTTGGATGTGCGAAGTTCCTCCATGACCTCCGCAATAGTGGTGGCAGTCGATTCGACAGCGCCGGTGCAGCTCATGTCACCGACAGTGCGGTAGCGGACAGTGCGAACCTCGAGGGTCTCGCCGTCGCGGGGGCCACCCCACTCGCCCGGTGCCAGCCACATACCGCCGCGGTTGAACACCTCACGCTCGTGGGCGAAGTAGATGGGCGGCAGTTCGATGTCACGGGCTTCGATGTAGGCCCAGACGTCGGCCTCGGTCCAGTTCGAGATTGGGAAAACGCGGACGTTCTCTCCGGCGGCGTGGCGACCGTTGTAGAGACCCCACAGCTCAGGGCGCTGACGGCGTGGATCCCAACCACCGAAGGAGTCTCGGACGGAGAACACGCGCTCCTTGGCGCGGGCCTTCTCCTCATCGCGGCGGGCGCCACCGAGAACGGCATCGTAACCACGGTTGGCAATGGTCTCCACCAGCGGCACTGTCTGCAAAGGGTTACGGGTGCCGTCGGCACGCTCGGTGAGCACGCCGCTGTCGATCCAGTCTTGGACCTTGGCTACGTGCAGCTTGATGCCCGGCTGAGCGGCAATCTTGTCGCGGAATTCAATAACTTCGGGGAAGTTGTGGCCGGTGTCGACGTGGAGCAGCTCCAGCGGGATACCCGCCGGTGCGAAGGCGCGCTTGGCCAGCTCGAGCACGACGACGGAATCCTTTCCGCCGGAGAAAAGTAGTGCCGGACGGTCGAACTGACCGGCGGTCTGGCGAATAATGTCGATGGCCTCGGCTTCGAGCTCGGCAAGCCGCGGGTCGAGGCGGTTTTGTACGGAACCGGTGGTTGAGCTAGTCATGGGGGTTCTTTCTGTTGGGGCTGTGTTGGCTGTTGTAACTGCGCTGTTTTAGCTGATATCGGTTATCGGCGGGCGGCTAGTGGCTGGCGGCAAGTAGCTGTCTGCTAGCCGCTCGAACTAGAGGTGCAATCCGCACTCAGTCTTCTCGGAGCCCTCCCAGCGACCCGAGCGCGGATCCGCGCCCTCTGCCACTCGCGCGGTGCATGTCGCGCAGCCAATCGACGGGAACCCCTGTTGCGTCAGCGGATGAACAATGAGGTCATTGTCCTCGATGTACTGGGCAACATCCTCATCTGTCCAGGTGGCCAGCGGGTTGAGCTTGATGCGACCAGTCTTGTCGATCTCCAGTACCGGCGTGTGTGCGCGGGTCGGCGCGTCGACGCGCTTCAGACCTGTGACCCAGCCCTCGTAGGGGCGCTTCACGGCAGACAGCGGCTCGACCTTCCGCAATGCGCAGCATCGCGTCGGGTCGGTCTTGTACAGATCAACGCCCTCTTCGGCGTCCTGCTCGGCGCGGGTGCGCTTCGGCTCAATCGACAGCAGTCGGTTGTCGTAACGCTGTGCGACCTGCTCTGCCACGTCGAGGGTCTCCGGGAAGTGGTAACCGGTATCCAGGAAAATCAGATCTGCCTCCGGCGCGTGCCGAGCAGCCAGTTCCGCCAACACTGTGTCCTGCATCGACAGGGTCACAGCCAGTGGCGTGTGCAGGTGCTCCGCACCCCATTCCAGTACTTCCCCAGCAGTGGCGGTCTCCAGCTTGGAGCCCCACTCCAGTGCGAGCTCAATCAGACGGCGAGCAGTTTCCGGGTTGTCCAGCGCGTCTTCACGCGCGAGCGCCTCCTGAGTCTTAATGACCTCAGCGGTTTTCAGTCCCGTGCTCATGACGCCACCTTTCTATCGATATGTCCGTGCAGTTTCACTGTGAATACCCGGCAGCATTCGCGGCATTGCCAGGCGTAATCGGTTTCCAGGTCGGGCCACAGATCATCACCGCCGCAGTAAGGGCAATGCATCACCGCACCCCGGTTCGGATTGGGGTGTGCGCTTCGGCCACCGATTCCCAGTCGCGCTGGCGTCTCGTCTTTTTCGCTTGACGACGGCCCCTGCGACCGAACCCCATTGGGAGATTCACTCACTTCAGGTCCTCCTCATCAGCGCGGACAATCCACTCGCGGAACTGTTCACCCTCGTGGCGCTGCTCCTTGAAGTGATTGACGACGCGCTCGATGTAGTCACCCAGTTCTGCCGAGGTGACCTTGTGTCCGCGAACCTTGCGGCCGAAGTTGGCATCGAGCCCCAGCGAACCACCGAGGTGAACCTGGAAACCCTCGACACGGTTGCCCTCGTCGTCGGTGACAATCTGCCCCTTGAGTCCGATGTCGGCAATCTGCGTGCGGGCGCAGGCATTCGGGCAGCCATTGAGCGCAATGGTGATTGGGACGTCGAGGTCACCGAGGCGTTCCTCCAAGTCGCCCACCAAATCAATTGCGCGCTGGCGCGTGGTGACAAGTGCGAGCTTGCAGAACTCTAGGCCGGTGCAGGCCAGGATGCCCCGTCGGAAAGCAGAAGGCTTGGCAGACAGGCCAATTTCGTCGAGTTCTGCGAGCAGGGAGTCGACCTGGTCGTCGGCGACGTCGAGGAGAATGAGCTCCTTCATCACGGTGGTGCGGACGCGGGAAACACCGTGGCGCTCGGCGATGTCGGCGAGCTTGACCAGGTCAGAGCCCGGAACACGGCCAACAGCGGGCTTAACACCGACGTAGTTGAGACCGTCGGCCTGCTTGTGCACGCCGATGTGGTCCCGGTCGCCCTCGAAAGGTTCGGGTGCGGGGCCGTCGATAAGCTTGCGGTTGAGGTAGTCGTCTTCGAGTACCTGGCGGAACTTCTCCGCGCCCCATTCGGCAACGAGGAACTTCAGACGCGCACGATTGCGCAGGCGACGGTAGCCGTAGTCCCGGAAGATGCGGCACACGCCCGCCCATACCTCGGGAACCTCGTCCTCTGGGATCCAGGCGCCGAGACGCTGGGCGAGCATCGGGTTGGTGGAGAGACCACCACCGACCCAAACGTCGAAACCGGGGCCGTGCTCTGGATGATTGACACCGACGAAGGCAACGTCCTGGACCTCGTGGGTGACATCGAGACGCGGGGAACCGGAAACTGCCGACTTAAACTTACGCGGTAGGTTGGAGAACTCGTCGCCGGAGAGGTACTCCTCCTTGATGCGGCGGATGGCGTTGGTGCCGTCGACAATTTCATCGGCCGCAACACCGGCAACCGGGCTGCCTAGAATAACGCGGGGAACGTCGCCGCAGCCAAAGTTGGTGTCGAGACCAACTCGCTCAAGGCGGTCCCAGATCTCCGGCATATCTTCGACGCGAATCCAGTGCAGCTGGACGTTCTGGCGGTCGGAGAAGTCCGCAGTGTCGCGGGCGAAGTCGCGGGAAATCTCGCCGATGGTGCGAATGCCCTCGGTGGTGGTCTGGCCACCGTCGAGGCGGACGCGGAGCATAAAGTACTTGTCCTGCAGCTCGGCGTTGGTCTTCACGCCGGTGTGCTCACCGCTAAGCCCCTGCTTGCGCTGGGTGTAGAGGCCAATCCACTTAAAGCGAGGCGCTAGGTCCTCCGCGGGGATGGAGTCAAACCCCTGCTTGGAGTAGATGTCGATAACACGCTGCTTAACGGCGATGCCAGCATCTTCTTTCTTAATGCGCTCGTCGTCGTTAAGTGGCTCGCGGCCGTCGATAAGCCACTGCCCCTGTGGCTTCGGTGCGCGCTTCTTACGTCGGGTAGCCGCTGCGGAAGCTGGACGCTCGGCGGTTTTCGTAGGAGAGCTCATGGGGAATCTACCGAATCACTTTCGTTTTGTTCTCGTTGACCGAATTAGTTTCTAATCTTTATAGACCGTTTGGTCTACGTTGCATTGCAGGCAACATTAGACCGACCAGTCTGGCTAGTGCAAGCCGGGACACGCTCGGATACCTAGCGGACTTCCGCTTCGCCCACGCGGACACCGTTTTTCGCACCCACTTTGACACCTTCAGAAGCATCCTCGGCCCCGGCATCAACCGAAGCGGGTGATGGAGATCCAGAACTAGGCACATCAGCCGAGGAAGACTGAGAAGTCGGCTCAAGTTGGACCCGCTGACGCAGCCCCGGAAGAGTGTCGTGCGAACGCGCCCACAGCACCAGCACAACGACAACAAAAGCCCACACGAGCAGCGCTGTCGTCAGTACGCCCCCAGAAACCAGCGACGAAAACAGAGTGCGAATATTCAGCCCCACCAACACGCCGCCGATCGCAATCCCAAGCAGCCGCGGATTAATGCGCCCCACCAGGTACGCAGCCAAGGGTGCCGCAATCACACCACCGCACAACAAACCAATTACCGGTGCGGCATGCTGAGTGAATTCCTCCCGCAGCTTGGGCAAAAAGCCCAGTACAGCCGCCAAGGCAACGAGAAATTCCGCCGCAGAGACAGTACCGATAATCTTGCGCGGCTGGTCAGCCTCAGCGCCGAGCAAAGTTGAGGTGGTAACAGGCCCCCAACCACCGCCTCCAGTGGAATCAAGCAGGCCACCAAAGAGCCCCAGCGGAGCGAGCTTCTTCGCCCCCCAGGCCTTCTTCTTGCGCTTAACATTGGCCAAAAAGGCGAAGCGGATAATCACCCACAGACCGAGGAAAAGCAAGATTGTCGAGGTCACAGGCGTCGCGGCATCACCGTCGAGATTCGCCAAAAAGGTCGCACCAATAAAGGCACCGATAGCACCCGGCACGCCAAGACTCAGCGCGCGTCGCCAGTCGACATTGCCGAATCGCCAGTGTGAAATACCGGAGGCCAGTGTCGTACCCACCTCTGCTACGTGAACCACCGCCGACGCAGTGGCAGCACTACTACCAGCGACAATAAACAGCGAAGTAGCGGTGACACCGAAAGCCATCCCCAGAGTGCCGTCGACTAATTGCGCGCCAAGGCCGATTAGCACGAAGACTATGAGTTTTTCCATGACAAGCCCTTCCCCGCTTACCCAACCAGAGCCTGCCGTTGCCACGATGCTCGCACGACGAGCCCCTTTCAGAGCTCATTCAGCAGAAGCGATGCGCAGCAAAACCCTCTCAAGCCAAAGCAGTGATTCTTGCGGTGTTTTGTGTTTGCTTTTTGTAGACCAGTTTGTCTATATTCTGTTTCAGCAAGCATAGACCGGTTGGTCTACGATAAGCAATCGCGACAAAGAAAACGTAGAAAAAGGATTCCACCCAATGACCAACGACCAGACTGCAGCCCAGAACACGGCCGCTTCCTCACTGCCCGATCTCGCCAACTCCACCACGCCACTGCGTGTAGCCGTGGTTGGCTCGGGCCCGGCCGGCATCTACGCCTCCGACGCGCTGATGAAGTCCGGCCGCGATGTCGCCATCGACCTCTACGAGCGCCTTCCAGTGCCGTTCGGCCTCATCCGCTACGGTGTTGCGCCAGACCACCCGCGAATCAAGGGCATCATTAAGTCCCTCCACCGAGTGCTGGACAAGCCGCAGGTTCGACTGCTGGGCAACGTGGACGTCGGCAAGCAGGTCAGCGTTGATGAACTGCGCCAGTTCTACGACGCCATCATCTTCGCCACTGGCGCGACCGGCGACCGCGATCTGAACATCCCGGGCTCGGATCTGCCGGAGCACTACGGCGCCGGTGAGTTCGTAGGTTTCTACGACTCCCACCCGGAGTTTGCTCGCGAATGGGACCTCTCTGCTGAGTCGGTCGCTGTGATCGGCGTCGGTAACGTGGGCCTCGACGTCGCCCGTATTCTCGCCAAGACTGCCGATGAGCTGCACGTCACCGAAATCGCCGACAACGTCTACGACGGCCTGGCAAAGAATGCCGCCCGCGAAGTCCATGTCTTTGGCCGTCGCGGTCCGGCTCAGGCAAAGTTCACTCCACTGGAGCTGAAGGAACTGGACCACTCTGACACCATTGAGGTTGTCGTGAATCCGGAGGACATCCAGTACGATGCCGCCTCCGAAACGTCCCGTCGCGAGTCCAAGATCACCGATCAGGTCTGTACGATTCTGGAAAACTACGCCATCCGCGAGCCAAAGGGCGCCCCGCACAAGCTCTTCATCCACTTCTTCGAGTCCCCGGTCGAAATCATCGGCGAGACCGGTGAAGATGGAGTACAGCACGTCAGCGCTATCCGCACCGAACGCACCGAACTCGACGGCGAGGGTGGCGTCCGCGGCACCGGCAAGTTCACCGAATGGCCGGTCGGTGCGGTCTACCGCGCAGTCGGCTACCGCTCCGACGCAGTCACCGGCGTACCGTTCGACACCGGCACGCACACCATCCCAGATGCCGGCGGCCGCGTGCTTGACGACATCGACGGCAACCACATCCAGGGCCTGTACACCACCGGCTGGATTCGCCGTGGCCCGGTCGGCCTAATCGGTAACACCAAGGGCGATGCCAACGAAGCTGTCGGCAACCTCATCGCCGACTGGGAGGCAGGTCGCCTGGCCGCACCTGCAAAGCCCACGCATAACGACGTCGACGAGTTCCTGGCCGACAAGGGCCTCCAGGTCACCACCTGGGAGGGCTGGCACGCACTCGACGCCGCCGAGCGTGCCGCGGGCGAAGCCGAAGGCCGCGAGCGCAAGAAGCTGGTCGAGTGGGCTGACATGGTTGCGGCCTCCACGGTCGTCGCAAAGCAGCCAGATGCCGATGACGTGGCCGAAGCTGTGCACGAAGCTGTTGTGGAGACCGTCGCGAGCTAGCGCATCGGGTCTAACCGGACAGTTGATTGTGCACGTCAGTCGATCTTCGGATTAGAGTTAATACATGGCTTATCATGCAGACTCATCCAACCTGGACGTCAAGGAAGTTCTGACCTGGGAAGGCTTCGGCGTCGCCTCCCGTGAACTGGCACAGCAGATTGTCGACTCGGACTTCGACCCGGAGATTATTATCGCCGTGGCCCGCGGTGGCCTGCTGCCAGCAGGCGCACTCAGCTACACCATGGGCGTCAAGCTCTCTGACGCCATCAACGTCGAGTTCTACACCGACGTGGCGGAGACCCTGCCGGATCCGGTTCTGCTGGAGCCGCTCCTGGACATCGAATCGATTTCCAACCGCCGCCTGCTGGTCGTTGACGATGTGGCCGACTCCGGTCGCACGCTGCATCTGGTGCTCGACCTGCTCAAGAAGCACGGCGCTGAAGTCCGTTCCGCTGTGCTCTACGGCAAGTCCCGCTCGGAGATTGCACCGGACTACGTCTGGAAGCACACCGATGACTGGATCGTCTTCCCCTGGTCGGCCGAGCCACCGGTACAGAAGTCCAAGTAGATCAAGTAGCTTACGCACCACAGCGGGCACAAAAAAGTGCGCTGCAGCGTTCCTTTCCCAAGCAACACCAGCAGCGCACACTAGGTCGTCGAACTAGCCCAGTTCGACGACCTTAATCTTTGATGCCGCCTCCGATGCACGCTCACGAGCAGCATCGACAGAATCCGCGGTTGAAACAGCAACGCCCATGCGGCGACGCGGGCCAGCGACCGGCTTACCAAAGATACGAATATCAGTCTCCGGAATAGCCATGGCCTCCGTCAGCCCGGTGTAACCCGGCTGCTCGATGTCAGCACCGCCGTAGACCACAGCGGAGGCTCCCGGGGACACCAGCGTGACGTCGATAGGCAGACCCAACACTGCACGCGCGTGCAGCTCGAACTCAGAGAAACGCTGGGTGCCCATGGTGACCATGCCGGTGTCGTGCGGACGCGGGCTGACCTCGGAGAACCACACCTCATCGCCGCGGACAAACAGCTCGACGCCGAAGATACCGCGACCGCCCAGCGCGTTGGTGATGCGCGCGGCGACAGAGCGCGCATTGTCCAGGGCGTTTTCACTCATGGCAGCCGGCTGCCATGACTCAACGTAGTCGCCGTCCTGCTGACGGTGCCCAATGGGCTCACAGAACCACGTTGCCCCCTCGCCGGTCTCCGGATCAACGGAGCGCACGGTCAGCAGCGTGATCTCGTAGTCGAAATCGACGAAGCCCTCCACAATGACGCGGCCGGACTCGACGCGGCCGCCACTCATGGCATAATCCCACGCGGCCTGGACATCCTCCGGCGAACGCAGCGTGGACTGCCCCTTGCCCGAGGAACTCATGACCGGCTTGACCACACACGGGAAGCCAATCTCATCGACAGCTGCGGTGAATTCATCAAAGCTGGAGGCGAAGTGATAGCGGGAAGTCGGCAGCCCAACCTCTTCCGCAGCCAGACGGCGAATACCCTCTCGGTTCATGGTCAGCTGAGTCGCCCGTGCGGTTGGAATAACGGTGACGTCCAGCGTCTCGTCTTCCTCAACCTCTTCCAGCACCTCGGTTGCCAGGGCCTCGATCTCGGGGACGATGAAGTGGGGCTTGACCTGGAGAATCAGATCCCGCAGTGCACTGGAATCCGACATATTCAAGACGTAGGCGTGGTGAGCGACCTGGTGTGCCGGTGCATGCTCGTAGCGATCGGCAGCGTGCACCTCAACGCCAAGACGTTGGAAAGCAATGGTCACCTCCTTGCCGAGCTCGCCAGAGCCGAGCAGCAGAACTCGCGTTGCTTCCGGCTGGTACGGGGTTCCGGTGACTTCAGGGGTGAACATCGAGATAAACTCGCTTTCGTCTACGGCACGTACGCTGCACAACCAGCAGCTGTGAAATTGATTGTCTCCAGCATACGACAGCGAGCGGATTCACCGCGGCGGGCACGGGCGGGGAACCTAGCGCGGGAACACCCGCTGGAACTCAGCCAGCGCCACCTCACGGTCAGCGGCCAGGACAACATTCGCCACCGAACCGGCAGGATCTTCCACCACCTGTCCGCGCCGCGCAGGCTCATCTGCAAAAGTTCGCCTATCGACGCCCACGAGGCGCATCTTCTCCACTTCCCCGGTCACCGCACCGACGGCCACCATCGCAGCGAAGAGGTCATGAACCTGCGCCTTGTAACCGACTCCAACTCCCTGGTGGAACTCAAAGTAGAACTTCAGCGAGCGGCGCAGAACACGCAGCAGCTCCGAGTTCATACCGGCATCTCGCCAGGATTCAATCTCAGTATCACTAATGGTGATGGTCTCGGTGACATTGAGCGGAACCAGCGTCGGCACCGGCGCGCCTGCGGCGGTGGCGATGCTGCGCACGGCATCCTCCGGGCGCTCGACGGCCACAGCGCCCGCGGTGCCGAAGACCTCGGTGACCGCGGTGGGGTCGACCCAGAAGTTCCATTCCGCAAACTCGGTAACGTTACCGTGGTACTCCACAGCACCGCCCATAATGGTCACACCGTCGAGCTCCCGCATGAGTTCTGGGTACTTCTTCAAAGCGGCCACGTAGGTAGTCATAGGGCCAGTGACCAGCAGGTGCACCTTCTCCCCCGTCGACCGCGCCTGTTCGATGACCTGGCGCCACAGCGCCAGCGGATCCGCCGCCCCTCCGCGCCCCGGCTCGTAGATGACGGCCGGTGGCGCCAGGTTGTAGCCCAGCCCGTACGGACCATGAGTCTCAGGCGTGGTAGTCAGCTCACGGTCAGCGGGCCCCTCGAAACCGCTGACAACCGGGACCTCCGGGCAACCGCAGAGATTCAACATGTACTTGGTGTTGCGAGCGGACCATGCCGCAGTGGTGTTACCACCTGCGCAGGTCACACCCACCAGCTCGATCTCGCCTGCGGTATGTAACCCTGCGAGGTAGACGAGAGCAAGACTGTCATCGATACCCGTGTCAACGTCGGCAAGCACTTTCAAACGCGTCATAAGGTCAAGTGTGACACGAAACACGCTCAGCCCGCAGAGCTAAACACGGGCAAAACAGGGATACAGACGAGTTTTCGCTGGTGCTAGCCGGGTTTACTAGTTCGTCGACATCGCTGCATCACCCACCGGAGCGGGCTCTGGCAGCGGCATATTCAGCTCGGCCAAGACCTCGCGCAGTCGCGTCGGGTAGTCGGTGATGATGCCATCGACACCAGCGGCAATCTGCTCGCGCATGGTCTCCTTTTCGTTCACCGTCCACGGCACCACCTTCATGCCGGCCTCGTGTGCGCGGGAAATCAGCTCCGGCGTGGCGACCGGGTGGTAGTCAGAATCCGACGGTGTCTTGCCGTAAGGAATGCTGTGCGTCGGTGAGAGCACCTGCACGCCGAGCTGCTTGGCGGCCTCGATGATGTCGCCATCGACCTCGTCGTAATTGACATCGCCGATCCAAGGAGAATCCTTCTTCCAGGTGGTTTCGTCCCACAGCATGACCAGCGGAATCTCCGGGTTCCGTTCCGCGACCAGCGGCAACGAGCGCCAATCGAAGGATTGAATCATCACACGATCAGCCACACCCGCGCGGTCAATCTCGTCGAGAATCACATCGACGAACTCCTGCGGTTCTGCCGAGTCAGCGCGCTTTTCGCCCTCGATCTTGGTCTCAATGTTGAAGTGGATGTCCTGGTTGTCCTTAGTCAGCTCGAACAGCTCCGGCAGGGTCATCATCCTATTGCCCTTGATTGGCTCCGCATCCGGGAAGTCCTCGAGCTTCTTGTCGCAGACCAGGGTTTGTACCTGCTCATAGGTGAGATCATGTACGAGCTTGCCGACGTACGGGTACTGCGGATCCCCCTCCGTCACTGGCTCGGTGTCCGAGCACTTGTCATCTTGGATTTCCGGATCGTGCCAGACCATAGGCACGCCATCCTTCGTCAGAACGATGTCCAGCTCCAACGTCGTAACGCCCAGCTCCAGCGAGTTGGCCATCGCCTGCTTGGACTCCTCCGTCCACTCACCGCGACCACCACGGTGCGACTGCAGATCAAACCCCTCCGGCAGCTTAGCCATCGCAGCCGGCCGCACATTCGCGGACGCATTCAGCTCAGCGACCTGCTGCTTTTCAAAGGTCTTCTCTTCGCTCGCCGTAGTGCTAACCGCGCTTGCACTGCTTGACGACGATGCCGCATCGTTGTCCGCATCATTGCTGCAGGCTGCAATGGGAGAAATAGCAAACGCGCCCATAGCAATCGCCGCGATTGCGCGGCGCGTGCCGTGGACGCGTGAATTCTGAGGCTGCTCGCTCTGCTTGGCCCGTTCGTCAAACATGGAGTCAGATGAGTTGCGAGAAGACATGGCCGGTGATTTTCCTCTTTGGGCGTAGTATTAGCGACTTCATAGCGACGGCGCAGTACCGACAACACAGTGTCGACAAACTACCGTCGGAGGTTTACGGAACACAGAAATCTAGATGAAAACTGTGTGGCGCGCCACTACTTTAAAACGGCCTGACAGCACTCGCATCTGGAGAGAGTGCGGGGTGAGCGTTTAATTTCCCTCTGCTTTTGGAATCTCGCCTTCTTGAGCGACCTCTGACCCATCCCAGGAGTACGTAACGGGAGCGTTGTACTGGTCTTTAAAGGCGAAGGCACCGCCGTCTTCGATCATTTTATTGACATCGAAGAAATTGACGGTCACAGTTTTGCCATCGCCCTCGACCGAGTTGATTGTCTGCGGACCACCGGCGGTACCCACGTACTCGCCCTTATGAAACAGCAGCACTGCACCAGCGGTAGTTGAATGCGTAATTTCATTCTGTACTGCTGAGGCAAAGGTCAACTCGCTGGTGGTATCCCAGTTCGTATCGTCCGTGACTGTCCAACCGCTGCCATTGCCACCTTCCATTGAGTTCAGGTCGGCAACCGCTTCTTCGAAAGCCTCTTCCTGGGTTGGCGCAGAAGAACCCCCATCGGAGTCGTTGTCATCGACATCCGGATTGGGGGTATCTGCACTTTCACTGTCATCCTCGACAGTGGTGGTCGTAGTGATGGTGGTCGTTTCTTCATCTACCTGAGGAGCAGAGGTCGGTGCTGCAGTCTCATCAGTGGAGCAACCGGACAAAGCCACTACACCTGCGACCGCCGCGCTAACCAGCATCGACCCGCGACGAACTGAACGACCACTCATGGCTGGAACCTCTTCTGTTCTCTCAAGTTTTCTCAAACACTTAGCGACGGCGGAGCATTACTTTCTCATGTCCGACTCTGAATTGAGTTTACTTGGAAAAAATCAAGAGTCCCCGCGAGTGCCCAAGAATTCTCGAAAGCTCTCGAGAGTTCTCGGGAGCCGTTAGGAAGCGGGCTTCGCGCCGCCGGGAATCTTCCCCTCGTGAACGACGTGATCGCCGTTCCAGAAGAAGTGAACATTAGAGGTGAACTTGGCCACATCAGCGTTCGGCGCACCTGCGGCCTCCTGGGCCTCCCAGTCGTGGTAGATGACCGAGATGTTCTTACCATCAGGGGTCGGCGTCACCTTGTTGATGTGCTGAGGCCGGTCAGAGTCCGTACCAATGTATTCACCCTTGTGGAACATCAACAACACAGTGGAGGACTGAGCGTTACCCTGCTTGGCCTGATCTGCGAGAGCAAAGCTCAAATCGCTACACGGGCTGAAGTTGGAGGTGCCAGTGTACTTCCACCCATCATGGTTGTTCGGACGCTCCCTGTTGACCTTATCCAGGGCCGCCTGGATTTCAGGTGCAGCCGGGTTCGGGGTACAGCTATCCGCCTGCGCCGGAGCTGGAGCCGGTGCTGGTGCCGGAGCTGGTTTCGCCTGAGCCGCAGGAGCTGCAATTGCTCCACCTACTGCGGAGAAAACCATCGCGCCGGAAAGCACGGCGGAACTTGCCAGTCGTTGTACTCGGTGTCCTGTGTTTTGCATGAAAACCACACGCCTTCTGTCGTTTGGACTTCTGTCGTTGGACTACGCGGTGAGGCCTACGATACAAAAATGACTCTGGGATGCCAGGGGCAACTGACAATTCCCAGAGCCTTCGCGTGGTTAGCAAATGTTCTTTTTTACAGCAGCCAGCGGTTTCGGCACCGAAGATTTTTTATCTAACAGTTCGATAAAGCCGGGTCGAAAGCCGGACTATTTTCCGGTTAGTTCGCCACTGCCTCCAGGTTAAGTGTCCAGCGCTAGTTATCCAGCACGTCGTGAACAACGATGGTCTGGTCACGACCCGGACCAACACCGATGTAAGAAATGCGAGCGCCGGAGAGCTCCTCCAGTCGGTTCAGGTAATCCTTGGCCTTGTCCGGCAGCTCATCGAAGGTGCGGCAGCCAGTGATGTCTTCGTCCCACGCAGGCATGGTCTCGTAAATCGGGACAGCGTGGTGGAACTCCGACTGGGTGAGTGGCATTTCGTCGTGACGCACGCCATCAACGTCGTAAGCGACACAAATCGGAATCTCACCGATACCGGTCAGGACGTCCAGCTTGGTGATGAACAAATCCGTGAAACCGTTGACGCGCGCGGCGTAGCGAGCCAGCACCGAATCGTACCAACCACAGCGGCGCTTACGGCCGGTGTTGACTCCGACCTCACCGCCGGTGGTCTGGAGGTACTCGCCCCACTTGTCGAACAGCTCCGTCGGGAACGGGCCAGCACCGACGCGGGTGGTGTAGGCCTTCATGATGCCCAGCACCGAAGTAATCTTCGTCGGGCCGATACCGGTACCCACGCAGGCACCACCAGCGGTTGGGTTCGAGGAAGTCACGAACGGGTAGGTGCCGTGGTCGACATCGAGCATGGTGGCCTGACCGCCCTCCATGAGGACATGCTTGCCGGCATCCAAAGCCCGATTGAGCTCAAACTCCGAGTCGATAATCATCGGACGCAGACGATCGGCGAAGCCCATGAAGTAATCGAAGACCTCATCCGGGTCGATGGCGCGGCGGTTGTACAGCTTGACCAGAATCTGGTTCTTCTGAGCCAGCGAAGACTCAATCTTCTGGCGCAGAATCGACTCATCCAGAATGTCCTGGACACGCAAGCCCGTACGTCCGACCTTGTCGGCGTACGTCGGGCCAATACCGCGGCCAGTGGTGCCGATAGCGCGCTTACCCAGGAAGCGCTCGGTCACGCGGTCCAGCGTCTGGTGGTACGGAGCAACCATGTGGGCATTGCCCGAAACGCGCAGGCGGGAGGCCTTTGCACCGCGGGCTTCGAGGCCATCAATCTCGTCGAAAAGCGCCTCGAGGTTGACCACACAGCCGTTACCGATAATCGGCACCGCGTTTTCCGACAGCACACCCGCCGGAAGCAGCTTCAGCTCGTACTTCTCACCGCCGACGACAACGGTGTGGCCGGCGTTGTTGCCACCGTTGGGCTTGACGACGTAGTCGACGCGGCCACCGAGAATATCGGTTGCTTTGCCCTTGCCCTCGTCGCCCCACTGGGCACCGACGATAATGATTGCGGCCATAGTCCTACTTCAACTCCTGGGATTGCAGACGACGCATTAGAGTGTAGTCCTATGCGTATTGTTGTGCTGCAGTGTGGCCCCGATGTACCCGCGTTTTCCCAATTGCTCCGCCAATCATGGTCTACATCAGCACCGTCCACACCATCAGCACCAGCTACTCCGGCACCACCCGCCTATGCGCTTCACGACGTCGCGATGATCCCCACCCGCAAGGAGCTGGCTTTCATCGACGACCTGGCCAAGGACGTACTGCCTGTCGATACAGCTCCGACGCCGGAGGAAATCTCCAAGCAGAAGAAAGTCGACCACTTAGGCGCTCCGCAACCCGCTCCGCAAAAGCCGAGCGAGCCGTTACGAATTGTGGTCGTTGGCCCCGACGCGGCACTGGCTACCGTGGCAACCTACCTGATGCGCAAGAACCTCCTGTGGATTGAAGTGGCACATGTCCCCACCGCGCCCTCGACCGCGGCCAAAAACTGGGGCATCGAAGGAGGAGAAGGGCTCGATGCGGCGGCCGCGCTCACACGCCCGACGACGCCAGTGCCGCTGATTCGCGACGACACCGGCCACGCAATTGTTGGTTACGCCCTACTGACAGAGCCGGGAATTACCGGAGTGTCCTCGGCAAACGGGTTTACTGGCGAGGTCTATGTCGACGAGCATCAGATGTTCTCCGGCACATCCACCGGCCTGCAGATTCGCCCTACCCCCGATGCCCCGGGCATCGTTGCGGCCGAAGTTCCGGCGCCGGATGCGGAAAACGGTAACGAGGGTGAGAGCGGCAAAGGCCTGCTGAGCCGACTCGGATTGGGGCGCGGTGGCCGTCGTAAAGCGAAAGAAGCCCCGGCCCGCGAGCTACACCGTCCGATGACGGGTCGGGCAGTTCAAGTTGGTGGCCTGGGCTTCCGATATGTGCGCGATGGCGTGGAGTCACGAAAGCCGAGAGAGAAGACAACTCTGTACCGACACCTTCGCGACTTGCAGATTGTGCACTAACTGCGGCGGGCAATAGCCACGGTCTGCCTGTGCGAAAGTGGCGTGCATGAAAGTGACCTGCGCGAAAGTTCGAGTACAGATAACATTTGGGTGTTAAAGCCACTGCCCGCCACTGCCTCGATAGGACAGCATCATGACTGACAACACCCCACGGCTACGCGCTGGCGACCAAGCCCGCCACACTGCGCTGGAACGCTTGGAATGGGCATTCCGCGATGGCCAGATTGACTTTGCGGAACTGCAGGAGCGCACCGAGAAAGCCCAAAAGGCAACGTACATTGATGAGTTGCCCACATTGACACAGGACTTGTCGCTGCCCGCGAACCTGGCCGAGCCGACTCCACATGCGCACCCAAACCCTAACCTGCGCCCGAACCTGCACAGCGTCCCGGACGAGCACCATTCAGTGGCACCGAATGCAGCCAGCAATCATCAACCAGCCCGGATTGATAGCTCCGCCGCGGCAACTGGTTCGAAGCTCTCCATCGGCATCTTTGGCGGCACCGACAAGAGAGGCCCTTGGACGTGCGCTCCCACGCACACCACGGTGGCGGCCTTCGGCGGGACTGGCTTGGATTTCCGCGAGGCCATCCTTACCGCGGAAACCACTGTCGTCAACATTGGCTGCGCCTTCGGTGGAGTCGACGTCATTGTCCCCGACCACTACCAAGTTGATGTCGACGTGCTGCCCATCTTCGGAGGCACGGATGTTACTGGAAAGCCGGGACGCAACCTTCCTGCTCCTGGCGCAGGACAGGCTCCGAAGATTATTGTGCGCGGCTTCGTCGCTTTCGGCGGCGTCGAGGTCAAGCGCGTACCGCACTAGAGCATGCTGCAGTAGCAAGTGCGCCTGGCGAGCCACTACTCGCCCACGTCTCACCGGCTACTCGTCCCATACCTCCGGCGGCATTGCTGGGAACGGCGTCGTCGGCGGCAGCGTTGCCACAGCTGAACGTCTGGACAGGCCACACACCTGCAACAGGTCCACCACCAAGGAGCGGGACTGCGCAAACACAACCTGTTCCGACAGCGTTGCGTCCTCGATCACGCGCGGGTGCATTTTCGCCGCTAGACGACGCAAGTACCGAACCACGTCTTCAAGCTTGACCTCTCCGGATCCCTCGGAAAGCTGAGCGATAGCGATGTCGCCGGATTCGAAAGGCAACTCGCCCCACTCTGGGATTCGGCGCACGGCGGCTTCGTCGTCAAGCACATGACTGACCAGGCGCGTACCTTCAGACACGCCGAGAACAAGTGCGCACAGTTCGGACGAGAAGTCGATGTGATCCTCACGTGCGGTGATAGCGCGACGCGCGAGCACACGGATGTTGCGCATGGCGTTGTCGACGGGATGTACCATGCGCGACAGCGAGTGGATTCTATCCCGAGAGCGCCAGAGCAACGGCGAGATACGGACCTGCTCGCCCGCGTCGGCGACAGTGCGGTCCATCAGCGAGACCTGCGCCTGCATGGAGCGCACCACGCTCAGTGCGGTGCGGATGCGATCGGTGTCGCCCTCTTTCATGCCGATGCCGATGTCATAAAGTACGTCTGCACCCATGTCGAGGACCTTGGCCACCTTGCGGCGAGCACCCGCCAGCGGGCTTCGCGGCAATATCATGAGCACAATAATGCCCACCACACCACCGACGAGAGCATCGATCATTCGGTAATAAGAACCGGCGGTGCCCGGCGGAATAATGGTGGCGATGAGCACGGCTGAAGATGCCGCTTGGTTGACCACAAGCGGACCGCGACCGACAAACACGCCAATGACCATGGCGACGAACACACCGACAGTCAGCTGCCAGATACCCGAGCCGAGGATGGAGATAATCACATCACCAATGCCGACTCCCAACGAGGCGCCGAGCACCAACTCCACAGAGTGCTTTAGGCGAGGACCTGCGGTCATCACGTTGAGGCTGATGAAAGCGGCCATCGGCGCGAAGAACGGGTTGGGGTGCCCCAGTACCTCAAGTGCGAACCAGTAGGCCAACCCAGCGGCTAACGTGGCTTGGACAATGAGCATCCAACGGGAGCGCACACGGTCAATCGCATGGAGGAAACGCGTGCGGGGCCTCACTTTCTGACGCAGCTTGTTTGCTGCGCGGGAGGCCGGATGTAGGTACGTATTGCGAAAGTCTTGGAAATCCGGGCGCGGATTATCCTCGACGAATTGCGTTTCCTTAGCTTCGACGAGGTCGTCGACATGCGCGGGAGCAAGGTCCTCTAGATTCCTGGCAGCTGCGGCATCCTTATCTTCCCCACCAGCTATGCCAGCCATGCCGAAGTCACCATCCTCATGTAAAAAACTGTGCGCTTTTTATGTACCCGTTGTGCTGTTGTGCACTCTTATGTGCCCGCTGAATCTCTATGCGCGATTAAAGACCCAGTTCTGGCAACGCGGATTCATCACTGTCACGCAGCAACGCCATCATGCGATCGAATTCATCATCCTCGCCGATAGCCTTAGCAGCCTTAGCCAACGCTGCGAAGGCGCGGAGCACACCACGATTCGGCTCGTGCTCCCACGGAATGGCTCCGAACCCCTTCCAGCCGTTTCCACGCAGCAGGTCCAGACCGCGGTGGTAACCAGTGCGAGCGAAGGCATAGGCCTGAATCTCCTGGCCCTCGGACAAGGCGCTTTCAGCCAAATCCGCCCAAGCCTGGGAATCGCGCGGGCATGCGCGAACCACGGCCTCCGGGCTTGCGCCACCGTTGCGGGCAGCAACGGCCTCGTCAAGAACGGGGAGCTTCACGGGAGCAGGAGCCATCATGTCATTGAGTTTCATGCGTCCTATTGTGCCAGGCATCACGTGGCGATGGCAGGGGCTCAGTATGTGACTCTCTGTTGGCAACGGCGGGCACAGCGTGGTGGTGCGACGTCGGCAAGCGCCAGATGACGACCAACTAGCGTTCCCCGACTACTCCGGGCAGCTCGGCTTCGTCGAATCCAACGACTCACCATTTTCCAGCTTGGTCGCAACAAAATCGGCCACTCGGGCGCACGCTTCCATCAGCATCCAACCCGACAGCTGGACAGAGAGGTCACGCTCCTTAATCGCCGAACCGCGAACCGCGCCACCGACTGATTGCGCAACCGAACCGCCCTGTGGGAACTGAGCATTGTCGTTCCAATCTGCGGGGAAAAGCGGCAGGCCATCAACCTCGAGGCGGTGGTACCAGCACTTCTCCCCCGAAGCCAGAACCAGTCGGCGAGCAATGCGGGCCGCCGCGCGATTCATGCGATTGTCTCCAGGCAAACGCACCGCCGCATCGGCGAGGTATCGCACGAGGATGCCGTTGAACAGACCACCATCGCCGCCACCGGCACCGGCGATGACATTGTCGGTGGTCGCCAAATCCTTTGCCACCGCGTGGATGAGGTTTTGCACGCGCGTGAAATACTTCGTCGCCTGTTCACGCTGGCCGTGCGCCCGAAGCGCAAGTCCCACTTCGAGGCAAGCGCCAATCATGACACCCTGGTTGTACGTAAACATGCCCTTCTGTACGACGGCACCTGCCATGGACAAGCGAATGCCGTCGTAGAGCAGCCCTGAGTCCGCCAGGAGGTTGGCGTAAACCCAATCGATAAGTTCCTCTGCCTCCTTGATACGACCAGCCCGGGCCAGAGCGATGGCTGCAGGACCGTTCGAGGGAACGTTGAAGAAGAGGTCCTGCTCACGCCACGGCAGCACACCCGTGGACTCCTGCCGACCATCACCCAAGCATGAAATCAGCCGTGCTGTCGTCTTCTTGGGCACCGATGCGCCGAGGACCGCGTCGGCACGCCCGAGCGCCAACGCCATCCACGCGCGATCGTCGTAGTACTTGTTCTTGGTCAGCAGCGTGAGGTTGCGAATGCGGATACCCCGAGTGGTCTGGCGGATAGCGCGGTACTTCTCCTTAGAAGGCACGCGCTTGGCTGCGTCTACCAGGCAGTCGAGATACTGCGCCTGCCACCAGTAATGCCAGTTGATGAAGACCTTATGTCGCAGCGGCGCGGGCCAGGAAGCCATTGCCAAATTCGTGCCCGGAAGACCCCACAGCTTCGCCGCATGACGGTTGCGAATCGCCTGTTCAGCCACGTCCGCACGATAGGCCCACGTTTCGGCCTCCGGACGCGACATTTTTAGAACCACTGGCTCTCCTTAAAACGGCTGTGAAACAGCTCTAAAACAGCCTTCGAAATAAAACACCTAAGCAGACAATTACCAGGCCGCGGTGATATCTGCATGAGTACGAATCCAAGAGTGCATGGCAATACCCGCCGCTACCCCCGCATTTATCGAACGCGTCGAGCCAAATTGGGCAATCGACACCGTCAAATCCGCCGACTGCTGTGCTTCTTCAGTCACTCCCGGCCCCTCCTGGCCGAAGAGCAAAAGACAACGCTCGGGCAACTCAACGGTTTCGATGGGTACGGAGCCCGGCACATTGTCCACGGCCACGACAGCCAAATCATGCTCGCGCGCCCAGCTAATGACCTCCGACACCGTCTCGTGGTGCAGCAAGTGCTGGTAGCGGTCAGTCACCATCGCGCCGCGACGATTCCAACGCTTGCGCCCCACGATGTGCACGGCCTCCACCAGGAAGGCATTTGCGGTGCGTACCACGGTGCCAATGTTGGAGTCATTCTCAAAATTCTCGATGGCGATGTGCAACGGATGACGACGCTTATCCAGCTCCGCGACGATAGCCTCCATCGTCCAGTAGCGGTAGGCATCGACGACATTACGTCGGTCGCCCTCATCCAGAAGCTGCTCATCGTATTCTGGGCCGGTCGGCCGGGGTTCGTTCGGGTGCTCCTGCTCCCACGGCCCCACCCCGACACGAGCCTCAAACCATTCCGTCGGCCCCTTCCCGGGCTCAGGCGCGGTCAAGAGCCAACAGCCCCTCGACCAGGAACAACTGCGCCACGGTGTAGGTGTCCATCACTGCCGCATTCAGAAGCTTGCCGACGACGCCCTCCTCCGCAAACATCTTTCGAGCCATCAGTAGCGTGTCGGAGACGAGGAACAGGTTGCCACCGTGGCCGAGGCCGTAGGCGGCATCGGCAATCGGTAGGCCGGTCTGCTCATCAGTACCGACAGCACCGGCACCCTCCAGCAGCGCCGGGTCATCGGCCAGTGCGGAGGTCACAGCCAGCAGCGGACCGTAGCCAACAGCAGCGGGCAGCGCCTCGGGCTTTACAGCACCGACCAGCGGTACCGAACCAGCCCACAGTGGGAAGCGAATGGCAGCACGCAGCGCGCTAATCCGAGCTCCGGCACGCCACAGCAGCACGTGGTAGGCAACCTGGTTAACTGCGAACGGCACAGAACCGCGGTTCAGGTTCGGCTTATTCGGCATGAGAATCAAGTCGCCCAGCCAACCGCCGGCGAGGCCGATGAGCAGGGTGGTCGTCGTAAAGCGAGACGTCTCGTGGCGACGGCGCCAAACATTGGCCGCCAACAGTGGCATGAGGACAGTCTTGGAAACTCGACGTGGAGTCTCCCAGCCGAAGGCACTGGAGACAACGTTGACCGCACTGGCGGCGATGTAGCCGGCACGTTCTGGGGCACGGCGAGTGTCGGAGCTCGCGCTGGCGATACCGACGAGTGCGCCGAGGCCCTCGCCCGTGCGACGCACAAACATGTCAGCGACGGTTTCCTTTGTGCCGGGAAGTTTGGTCGTGGTGAGCTTGGACAGGAGTCCTGCGCGCTTGGTGGTCATGGGGATGTTCCTCTTTCGTGGGACTGCGTTGGGGCGGTGAGCTGGGTGAGGCTCGGTGAGCAGGGTGAGGCTCGGCGAGCAGGGTGAGGCTCGGCGATAGCTCTAGCGCTCAGATTCTTAGGCCAGACCCAAGTCATCCAAACCGAGCAGATAACGGTACTCCAGGCCTTCAGCCTTGATGACCTCGCCGGCACCCGTCGCGCGGTCAACCACCGTGGCGACACCGACAACCTCAGCACCGGCCTCACGTAGGGCAGCGACGGCGGTCAGCGGAGAGTTGCCCGTCGTGGTGGTGTCCTCAACAACCAGGACCTTCTTGCCCACAATGTCCGGCCCCTCGATGCGGCGCTGCATGCCGTGCTTCTTGGCTTCCTTACGCACCACAAAGGCATCAATTGGGCGCCCTTCGGCGTGCATGACAGAGGTAGCCACCGGGTCCGCGCCAAGCGTCAGACCACCGACGTGCGCGTAGTCCCAGTCTGCAGTGAGCTCCCGTAGCAGGGAACCAATCAGACGCGAGGCCTCATGATGTAGGGTGGCGCGGCGCAGGTCAACGTAGTAGTCAGCCTCACGTCCAGACGACAGCGTGACCTTGCCATGGACAACCGCCAGCTCCTTGACCAACTCGGCCAAACGCTGCAGCTTCTCCTGATTGACATTGCTCGTGTGGATGCTCATCTGAGGTTGTCTCCTAAATAAACGACTGTGTGCTCAAGGATATGTCTGGTTCTACTCGTCCGCGGAATCAGGGGTTGCGCCCTTGTCCTCGGATACAGATTCGGTGGGGTCGTCGCTGCTGTCGAGGTCTGGGGCGGCGTCGGTAAAAATACTGGCGGGCTTCACAATTGATCGCACCACACGCCCCTGGCTCGAGCGCATCCGGCTATGTTCGGGGTCCTCACCAAGCGCAGGAATCTGCTGGCCAGAATCCCCAATGTCCTCCGACTCACCAACGTTTGCACCCATCTTTCGTGCCGTTGACCGCGAAGGCAGCGCCGTCGGATCCAGCGGTATATCCCGCGTAGGGCGCCACGACGAACCGTCAATCGCCTGCACCACCGTGGGTTGTGCATTGCTTTGCGACGGCCACTGCGAATCATCCGTGGTTGCATCCGCGGTAGCAGCGGACGAGGACGAAGGAGAATCTGCGTAAACAATTTCCTCAACGTCCAGCGGCTCTTCGCCCTTGCTATTCTGCGCGCTGTGACTCTGGGCATGCCCGTTCTGTGAGCTGTGATTCTGCGATTCGTGGTTAGCAGAACCGTTGCGACGCTGATCTGGTACCGCGTGCAAGTGCCCACGCCCGGTTCCATCCGAAATCAAGGAACCAGAGTCAACGGACTGCTCGGTGAGCTGCAAACGAGTGGGATCCCACTGATTAGTGTCCGGAGCGACGGTTTCGCCTTCCGCCGGTGGCAACCTGCGCGCAATGTCGGAGAAGTCCGACAGCGATGCCAGTGCACCGTCCCAGTCCTCTGGCACTGAATTATCAATCAGCTGAGCCAAGGACCAGGAGTTTTCGGACCACATGCGGGTAATGGCCGGGTGTACGTCGGCAAGCATGCGGGTTGCACGGTCGTCGAAGATGCGATGAATGAGCTCTGGGTCGGTAGCTGCGACTACCAGGCCGGCTTCGGTAGCTACGTGAGGCAGCGTCGTGCCGCCGCTGCGGCGCAACTCGAAAACCTCATCGCTGGATACAGAGCGGCGGATGGCGATGGTGGTGATGCCGCCGACATCGGCGAGGTGCATTTCCCGGCCAAAGGCGAAACCGGAGACCACGGCCTTGGCATCGCCGTCCGGCGTACGCTGCCAGTACGACGGCAGCTCATGGTCCACACGGTTATAGACAGAATTACGTTCCTGCGCCCAGGCCTTCCGCAAGTGACGCACACGGCGACCGCTGATACGTCGACGGATAGGGGCCACTGATTGCTGCTGAGCGCGCTGCGGTTGCGCGGGCTGGGTGCTGTCTCTTATACACATCTGACGCTGCCGACGACTCCTTACGTGTAGAT
>ERZ1031273.8-NODE-8-length-141961-cov-17.418594_pt1 | contig 141961 bp, 117 predicted proteins | sample MGYA00516575_ERZ1031273 | MGnify/ENA primary metagenome ERZ1031273 (study PRJEB33718, sample SAMN03159816) | human skin metagenome | collected 2014-02-25 | study: EMG produced TPA metagenomics assembly of the PRJNA266117 data set (Human skin bacterial metagenome... | reverse complement strand
AGATGTGTATAAGAGACAGATTATAAGATGATTAATTTCTCAGATTGTTGAAGTTCAAATTGACTTCCAGAATTTTTGACTTCGCAGGCCTGTCGTGGCCTCATCCGGCTCAAGTGACGACTCTGCCCTTGCCCTGTCACAGTTCTTTCCTGCCAGGGGTGTGGCGGTCATCGTCTTGAGCTCATATACCTTCGGGCTGAGATCAGCGGTCATCGCGCTTACATGCTGCGCAGCTTTTTGTGTTCGTCAATGCGCAGGATCTCGCGGGCCTCTGCAGGCGTGGCGATTTCCAGATTGAGTTCATGCGCGATGCGCACGATGCGCTCGACAAACTGGGCGTTGGAGTCGGCGAGCACGCCGCGATCCATCATGAGGTTGTCCTCAAAACCGATGCGCACATGACCGCCGAGCAGCATAGCCATGACGTTCATGCTCAGCTGGCTCTGGCCGACGCCGGAAACCGTGAAGGTGGCATCGGCGGGCAGGGAGTGCACGAGAAATTCCAGATCGCGCGGGGTTCCGGTGATGCCGCCATTGACGCCCATAACCAGGTTAAAGTGCAGCGGGGCGACGATCTTGCCCTTGCGGTGGAGACGCAGAGCCATGTCAATCATGCTCTTGTCAAAAACCTCGATTTCAGGCATGACACCACGCTTCTGCATGCGGGCGGCAAAGTCGATAATCATGTTTTCGGTATTGACGAAGATCTCGTCGCCGCCAAAGTTTAGAGTGCCGGCATCGAGGCTCGCCATCTCAGGATCAAGTTCGAGGGGCTGCAGGCGTTCGTCAGCGGACATGCCTGTGGCTCCGCCGGTGGACGGCTGAATAATGACCTCGGGGCAGGCCTCGCGGATACCATCGATGAGGACGCGGAAGCGCTCGCGGTCCTGGGTGGGCGTGCCGTCGTCGAATCTCGCATGAAGATGGATGATGGAGGCGCCGGCCTCGGCTGCGCCCTTTGCCTCACGCACATACTGTTCCAGGGTATAGGGAACGTTGGGGTTCATTTCCTGGGTGACTTCGGCCCCGCTGATGGCGGCCGTGATGATGACTTTTCTTTTCTGGGCAGACATAAAACCTCCTTGACCTTTGCTTTATGAATATTAGGCGCTTATTTGCGCTGATTTGCTTTAGGCGTGACGCAGGTGCCATGGGCACGGCAGACGAGCAGAGGCTCAGCCAGGACATCGCAGGCTGAAGCAGAGATATCCGGGCGGGCGGTGATGACTTTGTAAGCTTCGAAGCTCATCGAGCGAGAGCTTTTTCCTTCTTTTTCAATACGTCCGCGTGCCTCAATATAATCTCCGGCATACACGGGAGCTTTAAATTCGACGAGATCGTAGGCAACAAAGAGACCTTCGTCGCCGTCGCGGCGGATGAGGAGCTCGGTCGCCACGTCACCGAAGAGCTGCAGCATTCTGGCCCCATCGACCAGATTCCCGCCATAGTGGGCGTCTCCCTGACTCATGCGCAAACGGATGACAACATCTTCCATACTTCGTTTCTCCTTTACGACTTTAATTTTTCATTTTAAGCAATTATCTACAGCTTCGCTTTGAACAAAGCCTTTTGAAGAAGCTCTCAGACAAAACTGCCGCAAAAAGAAAAGGCTATGTGTGAAGGTTCACACATAGCGCTCCATGCCCCGGCATGACAGTGGAGGACAATTCCTGCCCTTCACCAGAGAAAAAAGACGTGGATCCGTCTTTCCCTCTTCGGCGGCGAAGACTTCATCTCCCTTCCTGATCCGGAAATATTGGAAGACTACCCAAACGCCGCGCCTCTATTGTTGATTATGCTAGATTTTTTGCGAAAGTTTGCTTGCTTTGCCAGACAATTATACTCGAAGGTCTGAAAGTCTGACAAGGGTTTCAATAAAATTTTCTGGGCTCAAATGCTGTTGCCAGCCTCGATGCTGATCGCGTAAAAGCGGGAGAGAAGATCGTCGAGCTGCAGAGCCTCTTTAGCTTCGCCGCTAGCATCGAGAAGAATCTTACCGCCGTGCATCATGAGAATACGATCGCCGTAACGAAGGCTGTAACGCAGATTGTGGGTGACCATCAGGGCGGTCAGCTTTTTCTCGCGGATGATCTGATGGGTCAGCTGCATGATGACCTCAGCGGTTTTTGGGTCCAGGGCGGCTGTGTGTTCGTCCAGTAACAGAATCTTGATCGGTGTCATGGTGGCCATCAGCAGCGCCACGGCCTGACGCTGCCCCCCGGAAAGCGTGCTGACTTTATCATTGAGTCGATTTTCCAAACCCAGCCCAAAAGCGGCCAGCTGGCTGCGGTAAAACTCCGTGCGCTCGCGCGAAACCCCTGGCCTGAGACCATAGCGCTTTCCCTTATGGTCGGCGAGAGCAAGATTTTGCAACAGCGTCAGGGAGGGTGAAGTTCCTGCGGAGGGATCTTGAAAGACCCGGCTGAGACTGCGGTAGTGCAGGTGTTCGGCCTGTTTTGTCACGTCTTCACCGTCGATCAGAATTGCACCCTTCCGGGGACGGAAGCGGCCGCTCAGAAGATTGAGCAGGCTGGTTTTTCCTGAACCGTTGCTGCCCACGATGCTGACAAACTGGCCGCGCTCCACTTTGAGATTAAAGTCCTCAAAAAGCTGGACTTCATTAGGAGTTCCGCGATTAAAGCTCAAGTCAATGTGACGCAGTTCAAGCATCTTTGGCCTCCTTTTGAATCTCACTGTCTGAGCAGGCTTTGCTCAAGCCGAAGAGACGACGGAAATGTGCAGCCATTTGCCCATTTCCGGCCACCAGAATGACGAGAAAAGTCAGGGCTGTCAGCAGCTTTAAGGCATTGGGGGGCAGGCCAAGCGTGATAGCAAATGCGATGACCGCCTTATAGATCACAGAGCCCAGAAGGACTTTTGTCGTCTCACGTAAGCGGCTAAATCGCTCCAGGAGTTTCAGACCCAGGATCACCGAGGCCAGGCCCATGAGCATGGCGCCTGTACCCATGGAGATTTCGAAAAAACGCTGTTCCTGAGCGACACAGGCCCCGGAGAGCGCCACCAGCGCGTTGGCAAGAGCAAGTCCGCCCACTTTGACCATACCGGGATCGTGCGCCAGACTGCAGACCAGGCTGGGCTTGTCGCCTGCAGCCTTTAAAAGAAAACCCGCCTGGGTTGAGAGAAAGGCGTCGCAGGAGAACTTTATCAAAATAACGAGCGGGAGCATGATGAGCAGAACCGCCCAGGCCTGGAGAGCCGGAGACAGGCTGTTTTCCAGCCCCGGATTCTGAAAGAGAGCAGGCCGGTCAAAAATGGGCACATTGGCCCGTCCGGCAATCACGAGGTTCACCGTATAAAGGGCCGTTTGCATAATGAGGCCGGCGAGCAGATCCTTAACCCGCAGTTTGACATGAATGAGACCTGTGCAGAGGCCGGCAGCGGCTCCGGCCAGCGCGGCAGCGCCCAGCGTGAGGAGGGGAGGCAGGCCGGCCAGGCTCAGGGAGATGCTGACGGCTGCGCCCAGGGGGAAACTGCCATCCACGGTAAGGTCGGGAAAGTCAAGGATGATGTAGGCAAAGTAGAGACCAAGGGCCAGAAAGGCATAGGTCAGACCTTGTTCAAGGATGCCAAGTAGAATATCCATTAACACCTCAAGTGTTTTATTTTATTGCACAGGATGCTGGCGTTGCAGAGCGGGGTTGATACGAGAAGCGCAGCGGTTTTATTTATTTGCGCTGCTGATCTCGGTGAATTTTTCCGCAGCCCGGGCCAGCAGCTCGTCGCTGAACTTAATGCCCAGGTCAGAGGCGGCCTGGAGATTTACGCTGAGACTGGCTTCGGCGATTTCTTCGAAGGGCAGCTCGGAAGCTTTGGCCTCACCGCGGAGAATTTTTGCGGCCATGGCGCCGGTCTGCTTGCCAAGGGAGATGTATTCGATGCCTTCGGAGGCCAGACAGCCGAGACGCACCTGTTCGATTTCTGAGCCAAAGACAGGAATGTTCTTTGCTTTGGCTTTGCTGAGAATGAGGGGCAGAGAGTTGACGACGGTGTTGTCGGTGAGATTGCTGATTACGTCGACCTGTTTGAGCAGGGCATCGCAGGCCAGAGGAATGTCGGAACTGCTGCTGATGCCGCTTTCGACAATTTCAAAGCCGTAATCGGACGCCAGTTTCTTATAGACTTCGAGCATAGCGACGGAGTTGGCTTCGCTGGTGCTGAAGAGGATGCCGATTTTTTTGGCGTCGGGAAGAATTTCTCGAATCAGGGCGAGCTGCTCTTTGATGGGCAGACGGTCACTGGTCCCTGTCACCTCGCCCAGAGGCTTTTTATCAGTGCCGGCGAGCTGAGCCGCAACCGGATCACTGATGGCGGTATATATCACGGGGATCCCCTTACTCTGGACGGCATTATAGGCACTCATGGCGGCCGGAGTCGCAATCGCGCAGATCAGGTCGAGTTTTTTTCCGGCAAACTGGGCAGCAATCTGGCCGCAAATGCCCATATCGGCCTGGGCGTTCTGCACGTCGACAGTGAGATTCTGACCTTCAATGAAACCGTTTTCTGCCAGACCCTTTAAGAAGCCCTCACGGCAGTTATCCAGGGAGGGATGCTGAGCAAATTGCAAAATGCCGATGTGAAGCTCTTTTGGGGCAGGTGCTGCGTTCGTGGATGTACTGGTTCCGGAACCCGTCGCTCCTCCTGCACAGGCGCCGAGACAGCTGCAGAGCAGGACAAAGAGGACAAAAAGAACACAGCTTTTTTTCAGGTTTTTCATGATCGTATCTCCAATCTTTCTGTGGGTTTCGACTGCTGCGAAATCCCTTGTACCACTGCTATTACGGCGGTACGGCGGCTGCCATGCTGCCATGGATGAGAGGAGGGAGAAAATAAAAAAAGACTTTCATCCCTGAACATGGGACAAAAGTCAAAGGCCGAAAGGCCGTACTTCTGCGGTACCACCCAATTTTGCTTGCGCACACTCAATCCAATACCAACATATTGGTCCCCAATATTACGGTAGGGTACCGTCAGGTATTACTTGGCTGAATCAAGACTTCAGCCTTTCTCCCTGCCCTCAGAAGTCCATTCACTGACTCTTCCCGAATGGCGCTCACACCGTACCGCCACTCGCTCGCCGGGCTTACCGCCAGCTACTCTTCTTCGTCATCGGTTTATTTTTTTTCATAGTTTAGCGATTTTGTAAAAAATGTCAAGAAACAGCCGAAAGTCTCGCGCTTTTTTTTCGATGAGGTTTCGCCTTTGTGCTAAAATCAACAAGTATGGAATTTTTCAACTCACAGGCCATAAGGTCACAAGACGCCATGCGGCGGACGAAGCGAACGGCGAAACGTCAAAGCGGCTCGGAAGGGCTGCGTGTGCTCGCTTTAATCGGCGTCTCCGCCTACCATCTCAGGCCGGATCTGGTTCCGGCCGGTTTTCTTGGCGTCGTCATCTTTTTTACGCTGGCCGGCTTTTACACCACCCGCAGCTTCGTGGTGCGCCCGGAAGTCGATCTCATGCGCTACTACGGGGGAAAAATCAAGAAGCTCTGGCCGCCCCTGCTTTTCCTCTGCATGATGTTGGCTCTGTTCTGCGGTTTTGTGATTCCGGAAATCTCTCCCTTTCTCAAAGACAGCGCTCCACCCACCCTCTTAGGGGGCAACAACATCGCGCAGATTCTGGCGGATAACTCCTATTTCAACCGCCATGGCCATTTTGACCCGCTTGTCCATCTCTGGGCCCTCTCCATGGAAATGCAGTTTTACCTTTTCTTTCCTCTCCTGTATATGGGCCTTTCCAGGATTTGCGACCATCTGCACGGCCGGGCGAGACTCTGGGGGAGAGAAGCCTCAGCCCTCTTCCTCCTGCTTTTAGCTGCGGCCTCGGCGCTGCTGATGTTCTGGCTTTACGATCCGGCCGTCGACCCGATTCGCGTTTACTACGGTTCGCTCTGCCGCTCCCACGCTTTTCTTAATGGGGCAGCGGCCAGTCTCTGGGTGGCTGGACGACAGATGCGAAAAACCTTTCAGGGCAAAGCTCAACGGCATCTGCCCCTGCCTCTGCGCACTCTTGTTGGCTGGCTCAGCCTGCTTCTGCTCGTCGCCTCGTATTTTCTCTTTAGCTGGCGCTCGACTTTTCTCTTCCGCGGGGGCTTTTATCTCTATAGTCTGCTGGCTGTTTTATACATATATATGGCGGGAGCAAGGGCCGTTCCGGGACTGCGCTTTTTCATGGAATCCGCCCCTTTTCGCTGGCTTTCCAGCCGCAGCTATGAGCTTTACCTCTGGCAATACGCCCTGATGATTGTCTTCGATGCGGGCCTGCGCTTTTCCAAAATCAGTTTCGGTCTGCGTCTGGCCGTAGAGCTGCCTTTGCTCGCTCTGCTTGCTGAGCTCAGCTACCGGATTTTCCGCAGCCAGGGAAGCATTCGCGAAAGCCTGCGCTCGACCCTGGCCGTTTTTATGGCTCTGGCACTGAGCGTGATGCTGATTCTGCCCCCGCCGGTCCAGCCACAGGCGCCAAAACTAAAGGGTGAAGCAGTCGAAGCGGCGATCTCTGAAAACGAGAGCCGCCAGGCGGCACAGGCCTCGCGCAGGGCGGCACAACAAGCGGCGAAGTCGACCCAGACGAAGAAACCCAGTGAAAAAGCAACGCCTGCGCGAACGACGGCAGAGACGACGGCCACTCCAACGACGGAAACTCCGGGAATCGTTTCAGATGACAATCCCTTCGGCTACAAGGCTTCGGAAGTCGCCAAACTGGCCAAGCTCAATCTCGTGATGGTCGGTGATTCTGTTTTGGCCATGGCCATGGATGGCATGCGCCTATACGTGCCTAACGTGACCATCGACGCGGTCGTCTCGCGGCACTTCTTTCAGGGTCCAGCTGTGCTTCAGGGAATTCTTAATTCCGCTGTGCCGGCCGATATCATCGCCGTTTGTCTGGCGACGAATGGCGACCTTAATGCGGACGATATTCCTGCCTATAAGGCACTGGCTGGCGACCGTCCTCTTATCTTCGTCAACACGGTGGTTCCGGGAAGCTGGGAACAGCCAAATAATGAAAAACTTGCGAGCTACGCTCAGAAAGAGGACAATGTTTATATCGCCGACTGGTATGCGGCGGCCAAAAACCATCCCGAATATTTTTACCAGGATGCCACCCATCCCATACCGAAAGGCGCCTGGGTTTACGATCAAGTCATTCTGGACCTTATCTTACAGATCCTCAATGAAAAAACTCAGCCATCAAGCCTCGCAGATGTCACGCAAAGCGGGACAGCAGAGAGCTCGGATTGAAGGTGAATAGATCTATGGACAGGACAGAAAAAGTTGAAATGATGCAGGAGGTCCTGAATCTCGACAGCGACATGAGCGCCTGGAAAAAGACGCTTGAGGATGAGTTTGAAGCCGAGAGTGAAAGCCGGCGCAAGGAGCTCCTCTCCCTGCGGAGGGAACTCGATCAGCTGACAGAAAAGCTTGCCGCCGCCCCTGCGGAGGCTGCTGAAGAAAGTCAGACGCCGGCCCTCAGACCTGCCTCGGCGGCCGCAGAAGGTCTTCCTGTGGCTTACCTTGAGGGCAAAGAGGACCTTCTGGATCGGCTCTGCGCTTCCCTGAAAGAAAAGATTGAGCAGGCGTAAACAATGGATAAAATGGCTTTGCACGCTGCCCCGGTGACCAAAATCCGGGTGATGCAACGCGATTTTCTGAGTGAAGACGAATTTGAGCGTCTGATCGGCACGGCGGATTTTGCGGAATTTTTGCAGGTTGCCCGCGGTCTCACGCTTTTTGAAGATCTGCCTGAAGAGGCCTCTGAGCCGCGCGAGCTGCAGCAGTATCTTCTCGGGCGCTATGCCAGGCAAATCCAAAAGGTCGAACGCTTTTACCCGCTTTCCTATAAGAAGTTCTTTGACTGTATCCGGGATCGCTTTCTCGTCGAGGATCTCAAAAAACGCGCCCGACTCAATGGCGTCCCTGCTTTGCTTCACGAGATCGAGGGTCAAAGTGAAGCGACCCTTTATTCCCAGCAGGGACTGCTGCTGCTCCCTGGCCGGCGTGAAGACTATGCCCGCTTGCTTAGCGAGAGTAAGATCCACCCGGAGGACGATGAATTTGAGTTCGAGATGAAACTCGACCAGAATTACTATCAACAGTTGGAAAAGTCCCTGGATGGGCTCTCCGGAGGGGACAGGAAAACGGTGATGGAACCCATCGGCCTCGATGTCGATATCAAGAACCTCCGTTTTATCCGCCGGGCGAAACGATATTATGAGCTTTCTCCCTCGCTGATCCTGAATGCCACCCTGCCCGGAGGCAAGATGATTCACCTGGATGAACTCAATGCCCTCGCCCATATGAGCGAAGAGGGCGTCGAAGATTTCATTGCCGCAAGTCCCTATGCTGAGGTATTTGTCGGAGAATTAAACAGTCAAGTTCTGCGTATTGAGTCTTTTCTGCTGCTCCACCTGCATCGGCTGAAGGCCCGTGATGAACACAGCCTGGCCACATTTGTAGAATTTCTTCACAGCTGGGAATTTCAATACCGCGATATTTTTACGATTATGGAAGCCAAGGTCAGCAGCAGCGAGCAGCTGGATTTGGATGCGCTCGTGCTGAGAACTGTTTTACGGCATGAAAAGAAAGAAAGGAGTGCAGTTGATGGCCATTGAGCGTATGGCGATGATGAATATTATCGTGCCCAAAGCATCGATTTTCGATCTATTGAGCGAGCTCATCCTGCAGCGCCGCGTGGAGTGGGTGGATGCCCGCAAAATGATCGACGAGACCAGTTTTCTGCTCAGCGCCAAGGTCGAAAACGCTGAAAAGATCCGCGAATTTAACGACGTTAAGGCTTTTCGCGTACAGGAAAATATCGATGCCGATAAAGAGCGCATCGCCGAGCTGGAGGAGAAAACGGGGATCAAGGCTGAGCTCGATCTCGATGAGCTGAACCATTTTCGCGACTACTTTCTGCCCTCAAAGGTGATGCCGCAGCTTGTGGAAGAGTCCGAGTCCCTTTTCCGGCAGATCGATGAGCTGGAAAAAGATCTGGAAAGCCTTAAACCCTATCAGGAGCTGGCGGCCTCAGGTCTGGATTTCCCAGTTGGCAGACTGGCCAAGATGAAGACCATGGAGATGACCCTGGGCTGGGTGGATCACATTGCCCTAGAAAGGCTTGCTCAAAATGCCGGTGAAGTGCCGCCCTTTTATGTCAAGTTAGTTCAGGAAAAGGATCGGAGCCTCCTGCTGTTCATTTACCCCAGAGAAATTGAGCTGGAGAGCGAACGGGTGATCCGCAGTCTGCGCACCGAGCTGGTGAAGCTCGATGAGCGCTACCTGGACAGCGACTTCGGGCCAGAACTGGAAGCCCTCGTCAGGAGTAAAAATGAGGAGCTGAAGAAAGCGAGAGAGGCCAGTATTGCCTGGGCTAACTCACGCAAAAGTGAGATTAACCGCGTTTATTCCCACCTTTTGCTCGAAGATGCCCTGCGCAAGGCTCTGCCCTATCTTGGCGAAAGCGAACACTACGCCTATCTCTCCCTGTGGACTCCACGCAGCGAAATCGCCGGGATAACCACGGCGGTTGAAAAATACCATGGCCTGCTCAACATTCTCGGATCGAAAGAGGCCCGTGTCTATGAGCTCGCCCCGACCTCGCTGAAAAACAATGCCTTTATCCGACCCTTTGAAAGCCTTGTGCGCATGTACGGTACGCCAGCCTATCAGGAGAGTGATCCGACGACTTTCTTCGGCCTGGCCTATATGATGCTCTTCGGCATTATGTTCGGCGATCTTGGTCAGGGACTGGTCTTTCTGATTGCAGGCCTGCTCCTGCAGAAAAAACGTCACCCCGGCATGGGCGGGGTTTTATCGCGCATCGGCCTGGCCTCCATGGTGACGGGTTTTATCTACGACTCGTTTTTCGGCTATGAAGGCCTGATCTCTTCGCTCATCCCTCTGCACATTTTCTATCGGCCCTTTGAAAATACCACGAGCACCCTCTTGGCCGCTGTCGCCTTCGGCCTCGTCCTGCTGTCACTGGCTTATCTCATGGGCATCGTCAACAAGGTTAAAATTGGTGACCTGAGGGAGGCCCTGCTTGGCCGCGAGGGACTAGCCGGCTTTTGCTTTTTCCTCTCCTTCCTGCTGGTCGTGGCGGGCCTCGTAGGGCAGCCGCTTTTGCCCTCGCCGCTGCCCCTTATCCTGCTCGCCTTTTTCGCCCTGCTCATTTTTTTCCGGGAACCGCTATTTGCCCTGCTCACACACAGCTCAAGACTCTATGATGACAGCGCCTCGGATTATTATGTGGAAAATTCTTTCAGCCTGATCGAGATGCTGCTGAATGTTTTATCCAACAGCCTCTCCTTCATTCGTGTCGGCGCCTTCGCGCTGAACCATGTCGGCCTCTTTCTGGCTTTTCATACCCTCGCCTCCATGCTCAATTCAGGCGCGGGGAATATCCTCATGGGAGTGCTCGGCAACCTTTTGATTCTGGGTCTGGAAGGCCTGATCGTCTTCATTCAGGACCTGCGTCTGATGTACTACGAACTTTTCAGCAAATACTTTGTCGGCGATGGAAGAGAATTCAAGCCCGCCGGCCTAAAGGAGGTATAAATTATGTCTGTTATTGCCCTTGCCCTCGCCCTTGTGTTCGCGACGATTCTCAGCGGCGTCCATTTTCTCCGTTCCGACAAGAAAGTGCGTCTCACCAGCCGCCGAAAAGCTCTCGCTCTGAATCTCGGAGCGGCCGCCCTGGTGCTCGCTTATTTTGGCTTCTTCGTCTTCACGAACAGCGTTAAAGCAGCCGGTGAAAGTGCATCCGCCAACCCGAATGCCGGCCTTGGCTACCTTGCCATGGCGCTGTCTACCGGACTTGCCACCATCGGCGCCGGTTATGCCGTAGGCGCTGTAGGCTCTTCTGCTCTGGGCGCTATCTCGGAGGATCCCAAGCTGCTCGGTAAAACCCTGATCTATGTAGGCCTTGCCGAAGGTATTGCCATCTACGGTCTGATCATCTCGATCATTATCATGGGTCAGCTCTAATAGGCAGGGGAGATTGACGATGAAAGCCGTACTGCTCTGCTATAACAGTGAGAGCCGCAGCGCCGCCCATCTTATGGGTTTTGTCAGTCCGCCGCTGAAAAGCGCCGACGAGGCTCTCGTGCTGCTGGGGCCCCTGCTTCAGGATCCGGAATGCGCCCTCATTTTGCTGGGACCTGAGTTCGTGAAAGAGCTGGCAAGACGCGATAACGACTATCTCCAGCGGATTCTGGCCTGGGAAAGACCCCTGGTTTTTGCCCTTCCTGCCCGGGGAAAATTCTCTGAAAGCATCAGAGCCATCAGCTAGTCGAAACTGGCCGCCGAAAGGAAAAAACATGATTACCATTCGTGATAAGCTCACGCTCTTTCGTGGCATCATTGAGCAGAGCTTCAGAGAAAAGCAAAATGCCAGAAAAGCCGAACTTGACGCCCACAGCGACGCCCAGAAAAAAGAGCTCAGCACGGCCATTGAGGAGGCTCGCGAAGCCTTGCAGCGGCGTGCCGCGGCTCAGGAAAAAGCGGCCACGGCGGGGCGTGAAAGAATGGAACGTGAAAGCCAGCGTCAGCTTCGGCTGCGCTCCCGCGGCGCGGCCTGGGCAGATTTGCAGCACAGCCTGAAACTGAGACTGCGCGCCGATTTACGTCAGCCAGAATGGCTTGCTTTGCTCTGCCGCAAGGCGCTGCTGGGCGGTTCTGAGGTGGATTTGCTGCTCTGTGAGCGCGGCCTTCGTGAGCCGCTTTTGCCCATCGTGCGCGAACTCCTGGCTCTGCCAGAAGACGCCCCTCTGCCGTTTACACTTCGTGAAGAGGCTCAGCTGGAAGGTCTGCATTTCTACTATAAGAATGGCACTGTCGAAAGCTGCAGCGCCGATGAGTTCATGCGGAGTCTGAGCGACGAAGCGATAAAGGAGCTGGATAAGCTTCTGAATCAGGGGGAGAAAGGAGCCGCTTCATGTCAACAGTGAAAGAGAAACAGGGGGCCTATCTTTCTTCCGTGAATGGCCCGGTCTGTCATGCCCGGAATATTGAAGGCTTTCATCTGCGCGATATGGTTCTCGCCGGAGAGAAGAAGCTCATCGGCGAAGTGATCGCCCTCGATCAGGATGATGCCACGCTGCAGATTTATGAGGAATCTGAGGGCCTGCGCCTCGGCGACCCCGTGGAAAACAGCGGTCAGCCGCTGCAACTCTGTCTGGCGCCCGGGCTTCTCGGTCATATTTTCGACGGCATTGAGCGTCCGCTCGAAGCGATTCGCGCTCAGAACGGCGCGTTTATCCCGGAGGGCCTCGGCCTTTTGAAACTGGATGAGAAAAAGGTCTGGCCCCTGACGTTTACGGTGAAAGTGGGCGATAAGCTCAAATCCGGAGAATCTTGGGCCAGCGTTCAGGAAACCGCAGCGGTGAGCCTGAAGCTGCTCATGCCCCCGGGGAAGAGCGGAATCGTGAAGGCGCTGCTCAGAGAGCAGGCGACCATCAGCGAAGACGTTATCGCTTTCGAGGATGAAAGCGGACGTGAATTTACGCTGACGATGAGCCAATACTGGCCGATTCGCCGTCCTCGTCCGGTGGAGGCCCGGCTTTCGGTTAAAGAACCGCTGGTCACGGGTCAGCGTGTGATCGACAGCTTCTTTCCCCTGGCCCGCGGGGGTTCGGCGGCCATTCCCGGCGGCTTCGGGACTGGTAAGACCATGACCCAGCATCAGATTGCCAAATGGTCCAATGCCGACATCATTATTTATATCGGCTGCGGCGAGCGCGGCAATGAGATGACCGATGCGCTGGAGGAATTTCAGAAGCTGGAAGACCCCCGCAGCGGCAGAAAATTGATTGACCGCACGATCCTCATAGCTAATACCTCAAATATGCCGGTAGCCGCGCGCGAAGCCTCCATTTACACGGGCATTACCATGGCCGAATACTACCGGGATCAGGGTTATGATGTAGCCATCATGGCCGATTCGACCTCACGCTGGGCCGAAGCCCTGCGCGAGATTTCCGGCCGCCTCGAAGAGATGCCTGCGGAAGAAGGCTATCCTGCCTACCTGGCGAGCCGTCTGGCCGAGTTTTACGAGCGGGTGGGCCGGGTGAAGACCTTAGGCGGGGATGTGGCTTCCATCACGGCCATCGGGGCCGTTTCCCCGGCCGGTGGCGACTTCTCCGAGCCGGTGACGGAAAATACCCGCCGGCTGGTTGGCGCATTTTATGCCCTGGATCGCAAACTGGCTTACGCCCGTCATTTTCCCGCAATTTACTGGATGAACAGTTATTCGTCCTATGCACATGATCTTCGCGGCTGGTACAGCCAGAACGTCAATCCGCGTTTCCCGGAATTAAGGGATAAGCTGCTCGATATTCTTCAGGCTGAGGACAGTCTGAAGGAAATTGTCCAGCTGGTCGGCGAAGCCGCTCTGCCTGCGGATCAGCGCCTGACTCTGGAAGTTGCCGCCCTCATCAAGACGGGCTTTCTGCAGCAGAACGCCTTTAATGATGTCGATCGCTTCGCCTCACTGCCCCGGCAGTTTGCCCTCATGCGGGTGATCGCCGCCTATGAGGACGGAGCACGCGAAGCTCTGAGGCAACATATTCCCTACTCGGAAGTGCGCATGAAGGAGCTGCAGGCCCGCATTGTGAGGCTCAAATATGAACTCAGCGAAGAACACATGGACCTGGCCGATCAGATGATCGAGGACATTCAGTCCAACTTTGAAAAGCTCAGCGAGAGCTATGCATCGCTTTTAAGCGCCAGAGATGAAAAGGAGAAAAGCTGAAATGAAAGCCTATACAGGCATTCTCCGGGCCAAAGGTCCGCTGGTCTTTCTGAAAGCCGTCCCTGGGGTGCGCTCCGGGGAGATGCTGCGCATCATGGATGGCGAGACCGAGCGCCGCGCTAAGCTGATTCGCCTGGAGGAAAACTTTTCCGTCGCCCAGATTTACGAGGGCAGCGATGGCCTGGAACTCGATCGCACCCGTGTCGCCTACAGCGGCGAACCCTTTACTCTGCGCCTGGGCCCGGATATTCTCGGCCGCAGTTTTAATGGTACGGGCGAAGCCATCGACGGGGGCGGGCCTTTTTCCGGCGAGACGGAGCGCGACATCAATGGCCGCCCCATGAACCCCATGGCCCGTGTCTACCCGCGCAATTACATTCGCACGGGCGTCTCTTCGATCGATGTCCTTATGACCCTGATTCGCGGGCAGAAACTGCCGGTTTTCTCCGGCTCCGGCCTGCCCCACCGTGAGCTTGCGGCCCAGATTATCAGCCAGGCTGATCTCGGCGCTCAGGGTGGAGAGAACTTTGCGGTCGTCTTTGGAGCCATCGGCATTAAGCAAAGCGATGCCCGCTTTTTTGAGAATTATTTCCGGCGCAGCGGCGCCTCCAGCCATTTGGTGCGCTTTATGAACGGAGCCAATGATCCTGTGGCTGAACGCATTTCCACTCCGCGCTGTGCCCTGACCTGCGCCGAATACCTCGCCTTTGATCTGGGCATGCAGGTCCTCGTCGTGCTCATGGATATGACCTCCTATTGCGAAGGCCTGCGCGAAATTTCCTCGGCCCGTGACGAAGTCCCCGGCCGCAAGGGCTACCCCGGCTATCTTTACTCCGATCTAGCTTCGCTCTATGAACGCGCAGGGATCCTCAAGGACAAACCTGGCAGTGTGACCATGCTGCCCATCCTCACCATGCCGGGGGATGACATTTCCCATCCGGTTCCCGACCTCAGCGGTTACATCACCGAAGGGCAGATCGTGCTTTCACGGAGCCTTACAGGCGCGGGCATTTATCCTCCTGTTGATATTCTGCCCAGCCTTTCCCGTCTGATGAAGGATGGTATCGGCGAGGGCTATACCCGCGAAGACCACAGCGATCTGAGCAATCAGCTGTTTTCCGCCTATGCTAAGCTGACGGATATCCGCAACCTCGCCCAGATTATGGGCAAGGATGACCTTTCTGCCAGGGACCGTGCCTACCTCGATTTCGGCGAAGCTTTTGAACAGCATTTCCTCAGGCAGGGAATTGAAGAAAACCGCAGCATAGAGGAAAGTCTTGACCTGGGCTGGAAGATTCTTTCCATTTTGCCTGATGAAGAGCTTGACCGCCTGGGAGAAGACCGACTCAACAAATCTCTCCGCCCCGCACGACGGGCCGCACATGCCGGAGAACAGGCGCAAGTGCAGCGCCGGACAGAACGGGCAGGGGAGGACGCATGAATCAGCTCACCGCGACAAAATCCAATTTAGATGAAGCCAGGCGCCTGCTGGCTTTTTCGCGCGGAGGCTACCGTATACTCGACCGTAAGCGCAGCGTGCTGATGCGCGAGTTTATGCGCCTGAAAGCAGAAGCCCTCGAACTGGCTGAGCAGGCGGACAGGGAAGAGAGCGAGTTTTACCACGCCATTGCCATGGCCAAAGTTTCCGAAGGGGCAGAAGAAGTCGAAAATATCTCCCGCAGTGTCAGCGCCGATGAGGGCATCACGGTGCTGCGCGAATCGGTGATGGGTGTGGAACTCCCTCGCATCCTCAGCCACGAGGGTCAGATGAACCCTTCTTACAGCCTCTATCGGTCGACGGAAAGCATGGATCGAGCCTTTCAGGCAGCACTTAAATTCAAGCAGACCTTTATCCGCGTGCTGGAGGCCATTTCCTCCCTGCAGCGCCTTTCCGCAGAAATTCGCAAGAGCGGAAAGCGCGCCGACTCCATCAATAAAATTCAAATTCCCCGTTACGAGGCGGAGGTCAAGCGCCTCAGCCAGGCTCTTGAAGAGAAGGATCGCGAAGATCTTTTCCGCCTGAAACGAGGTAAGGAAAAACTGGCGTCCCGCCGGTTTTGAGCTTTCGTTAAATTCTCAACATTCGCCAGATCTGAATTGTAGATCTGAATTTTAGATCTGAACTTTAGATCTGAACTTTAGATCTGAACTTTAGATCTGAACTTTTCCCTATCCGGGAAAAGCGATTTGGTCATCATTTTTTCCTTGCGCCCCCAATGTTTTCACTGTCATAGGGTAAAAAAAGACATAAGACTATTGTACTTTTTTGGTTAAAAAGCTAAACTACTACCAGCTGAACTGTGCTAAGGAACATGAGTACCATCATGGAGCATCCGGCACAGGACATAAGGTCCTTTGAGGAAAACAGCCTTTTCCCGGGGGCCGGGAACTCATCCATATGTGACTGATGAACTCATGCACACGTGGATAAAATCTGGAGGATTTTTTATGAAAAAAGTACTGACACTCCTTCTTGCCCTCATCATGATTATCGGTGTTGTGGCCTGCGCTCCCCAGGAGAAGAAAGAAGAAGCTCCGGCTAAAGAGGCCACTAAAGAAGAGAAAAAAGAAGAGAAAAAAGAAGAGCCTGCAAAGACTGAAGCTGCTTCCGAAGAGAAAAAAGAAGAAGCTCCAGCTGAAGAATCTAAAGAAGAGAAGAAAGACGAAGAAACTAAAGCAGAAGCTGCTCCTGCAGAGGGTGGCGACGTAGTTAAACTCGGCGTCTTTGAGCCTTTCACCGGCGCCAGCGCCTCCGGTGGCGAACTGACCTTCGAAGGTATTGAACTTGCTTTAGAAGAAGTCCCTGAAGTCCTCGGCAAAAAAATCGAGCTCGTGAAGGTTGACAATAAATCCGAACAGGTGGAAGCTTCCAACGCCGCACAGCGCCTCGTCGACAAAGACAAGGTCAACGCGGTTATCGGTTCCTACGGTTCCTCGCTCTCCATCGCCGGCGGCACCGCCTTCAAAGACGGCAAAATCCCGGCTGTGGGCTGCTCCCCGACCAACCCGGCCGTGACCCTCGGCAACGAGTATTACTTCCGCGTTTGCTTTATCGACCCCTTCCAGGGAACGGTTATGGCGAACTTCGCAATTGACAACCTCAAAGCCAAAACGGCTGCAACCATTAAGGATATCGCTCAGGACTACTCTGTCGGCCTGATTAAGTTCTTTACGGATGCCTTCAAAGCGGTGAACGGCGAAGATTCTATCGTTGCTGAAGCGTCTTATAAGACGGGCGACCAGGATTTCACCTCTCAGCTCAACAACGTCAAGCAGAAAAATCCTGACGTTATCTTCTGCCCCGGTAACTACGGCGAATGCGCTCTGATGATTAAACAGGCCAGAGACCTTGGCATTGAAGCTCCGATGCTCGGCGGCGACACCTGGGAATCTCCTGACTTCATCAGCATCGGCGGTGAAAACATCAACAAGGAAGTTTACTTCTCCTCTCACTTTACAGCTGAAAAACCTGTGAACGATGTTTCCAAAGCTTTCCTCGAAAAATATGAAAACAAATTCGGCAAAAAGGCTAACGCTTTTGCAGCCCTCGGCTATGATGCTTACATGGTCATCATCGATGCCATCAAGCGTGCCAATTCTGTTGAACCTCAGGCTATCCGTGATGCTCTCGCGAAGACTGAAGGCTTCATCGGTGCGACCGGCACGATCAGCCTCGATGAGAACGGCGACGCGGTTAAATCCGCCTGCATCAACCAGGTTAAGGACGATGCCTTTGTCTATCTGACCACCGTTGAACCTAAGAAATAAAGCCGAGAGACCACTCGCGAATGCTTTGTGATCTTTTAGGGCCGGGCGATCGCCCGGCCCTTTCACAAAACGCAAGAGGAGATACGTTCCATGTCATTTTTTATCCAACACTTGATCAATGGACTCAGCCTTGGCAGCCTTTATGCCCTGATTGCCATTGGTTACACCATGGTTTACGGCATCCTCCGTTTGATCAACTTCGCACACGGCGACATTTTTATGCTGGGTGCTTATCTGGTTTATTACGGAATGCTCTGGACCCCACTGCCCTGGTGGTTGGTTTTTATCGTCGCAGCGCTTTTGACGGGCTTCTTTGGTATCCTGCTTGAGCGTTTCGCTTATGCTCCACTGCGCAACGAACCCCGCATTACTGTCCTGATTTCGGCCATTGGCGCTTCCTTCCTTATGGAAAACCTGGCCATCCTGCTCTTTGGCGGCCGTCCTCGTCCCTTCAGCGTTCCCGCGCTGCTCGATCACAGCGTCAAAGTCGGAGCGATCAGCTTCAACGTCATTCAGATTGTCATCCCGGTGGTCACAGCCATTTTGCTGGCCATTCTGAGTTTTATTATTTTGAAAACCAAGACCGGTATGGCCATGCGCGCGCTTTCCACTGATTACGAGGCCGCCTCGCTCATGGGAATTAACATCAACCGTATTATTTCCATGACCTTCTTTATCGGCTCAACTCTGGCAGCCATCGGCGGCATTCTCTACAGCTGCCGCTATCCCCAGCTGATGCCGCTCATGGGTATGATGCCGGGTATCAAATGCTTTATCGCTGCCGTTATCGGCGGTATCGGCAACCTCACCGGCGCGGTCATCGGCGGCCTGATTCTCGGCATGAGCGAAATTCTCATTGTCGGACTGCTGCCCTCGCTTAACGACTATCGCGATGGCTTTGCCTTTGTTATCCTGATCCTCATTCTGATCATCAAACCGACCGGCCTCTTTGGCTCGAACGTGAAAGAGAAGGTGTGATATGAGCTTTAAACTGCTGAAAACCAATAAGCAGCAAGTCGGGAAGCATCTCATCGGCATTGCGCTTTTTGCCCTTCTCCTGATAGTCGTGAATTTTATCCCCTTTGATGACTATTACAGAAAGATTCTGAATCTTTCGTTTATTTATGTGACTCTGGGGCTTTCGCTGAACCTCATCAACGGCTACACCGGCCTCTTTTCGCTGGGCCATTACGGCTTCATGGCGATTGGCGCATATGTCGTGGCTGTACTGACCATGTCTTCTGAGAGCAAAGAGGCGATCTTCATGATCGTGCCTTGCTATGACTGGCTGAAGAACATCCAGATGCATTATCTGCCAGCGCTCCTTTTGGCCGGACTGGTTTCGGCTTTGCTCGGCTTCCTCATCTCACTGCCCGTCCTGCGGCTGAATGACGACTACCTGGCCATCGCTTCGATGGGCTTTGCAGAAATCATTCTGGTGCTCATTCGCACGCAGTTCAGGATCACCAACGGCGCTCTGGGACTCAAAGGCATTCCCCGTATCGACAGCTTCTGGCTGTATGGCGGCATGGCGCTCCTGATGATTATCTTCATGGTTCTCCTGACGACGTCCCGCCGCGGCGCAGCTCTCGAAGCCATCCGCGAGGATGAAATTGCAGCCAGTGCGGTCGGCATTAACGCCTTCCGTCACAAAGTTGTCAGCTTTACCATCGGTAGTTTCTGGGCTGGCGTCGGCGGCGGTCTCATGGCCACGCTGATTGGTACAGTCAACCCCATGCAGTTTACCTTCCAGCTGACCTTTAATATTCTTTTGATCGTCGTTCTGGGAGGCATGGGCCAAATCTGGGGTACCGTTGTTTCGGCTATTCTCGTCACCTCAGCCATGGAGATCATGCGCTTCCTCGACGAGCCGATGAACTTCCTCTTTATCCACACGGACGGCCTGCCGGGCCTGCGCATGGTGGTTCTCTCCGCGCTTCTGATGATTTACGTCATCATTCGCGCAACCAACAAAAAGCGCAAGAATAAATCAGCCCTCGCCAAAAAGAAACTGGAGGCCGATCATGCTTAAACTGGAAAATATTACCATGCGTTTCGGCGGTGTCGTGGCGGTTAACAACTTTTCCATGCACATCGAAGATAACGAAATCGTCGGCCTGATCGGGCCTAACGGAGCCGGTAAGACCACAGCCTTCAACATGGTGACGGGTGTATATACCCCGACCGAAGGGAAAATCACCTATACTCCTGAGGGCAAGGATATTGATATCACTGGCATGAAGCCTGAACACATCGCTGATCTCGGAATCTGCCGTACCTTCCAGAACATTCGCCTCTTTAAGAGCATGAGTGTGCTGGACAACGTAAAAATTGCCGGTAACCTGCGCATGAAATCAGGTTGGCTCGAAAACGTGGTGCGAAGCCCGCGTTACAATCACGAACGGCAGATCATTGATGAAAAAGCTGCCAAGCTTCTCGAAGAGGTGGGCCTCAGTGAGCAGGCCAACGATCAGTCCACGTCGCTGCCTTACGGCAAGCAAAGACGTCTGGAGATTGCCCGCGCCCTGGCCACGGAACCCAAGCTCCTTCTGCTCGACGAGCCGGCCGCCGGCATGAACCCGCAAGAAACCCAGGAGCTCATGGACTTTATTCGTCAGATCCGTGACCGCTATAAGCTCACGATCTTCCTCATCGAACACCACATGGACGTGGTTATGGGCATTTGTGAACGCATCTATGTGCTTGACCACGGCAACCTCATCGCCAACGGCGTACCTGCGGATATTCAATCGAACAAAGCTGTTATTGAGGCTTATCTGGGGGTGGACAATGCTTAAAGTAGAAAATCTCCATGTCAATTATGGCGGCATTAAGGCCGTTCAGGGACTCACCATGGACATCCGTGACAACCAGATCGTCACCCTGATCGGGGCTAACGGGGCCGGAAAATCCTCGACCCTGCGCTCCATCATGAACCAGGTTGCCAAGAGCGGAGGCAGTGTTGTCTGCGACGACGTTGATCTCACCAATATGCCCACCCGGGATATTGTCAAACAGGGGATTGCCCTCTCGCCCGAAGGCCGTCACGTCTTTGCCAACCTCAGTGTGCGCGAAAACCTCGTTCTAGGCGCTTATACGGTCGATGACAAAGACGCTATCAACAAACGCATCAACCATGCCTTTGAGCTATTCCCGATTCTGGGCGAACGTTCCTGGCAAAAAGCCGGTACGCTCTCCGGCGGTGAACAACAGATGCTGGCCGTGGCCCGCGCTCTGATGATTCAGCCGAAAATCCTCATGCTCGACGAGCCCTCCCTGGGCCTCGCTCCGATTTTGATTCAGGAAATCTTCGACATCATCAAACAGATCCACGAGGAAGGCAACACCATTCTCCTGATCGAGCAAAACGCCAAGAAAGCCCTCGAAATCGCCGACTACGCCTACGTCCTTGAGACCGGCAAGCCCATTCTCGAAGGCCCCGGCAAAACCCTGCTCGCCGATCCACGCGTTCAGGCCGCCTACCTCGGCGAAAAGAAAAACGCCGAAACCGCTGCCAACGCCGAAGAAACTGCCAAAGCGGAATAAGCTGCAAAGGCCTAAATGTCCGGCAAGCTGAAGCTGCTGCCATGTGGCGAAGAGACAGGTAAACCCGTGCTGAGTGGCCACGCTTCGTAGCTGAAACAGAGACCTGCCAAGCATCAACAAAAGCGCGAACCCCAAACGGTTCGCGCTTTTTCCTTACAGATCTGCACCATCCTGATCGCGCTATTCTTACAGATTCACATCGATACGCTATGTGCTTCCCTCAAAATACGCATTGCATGTTTCACGATGTTAGTGATAAGTCTATATGTTCAGAAAAAAATAGTTGTGAGGCGAAACTTATGCCCGGAAAATCAATCAATCTCTTTTTAATGGATGGAGATGCGAATGGTCGCATCAAATGCTCTCTGGCCAATTGGACGGGTGTGGCGTACAAAATTCCCCGCACGCTGCTGGAAAAAGCCCGCAGCATTGACGCTCTGAAGCAGACGGGTGTCTATTTGCTCTTTGGTGCGGATGCCAAAAGCGATGAGCCGGTCGTCTACATCGGTCAGGCGGCTGTCCGTAAAAATGGTCTGGGGATTCTTAATCGCTGGGAGGAACACAAGCGAAACAGTGAGAAGGACTGGTGGAATGAAGCTGTGGCGCTCACAACGCGGGATAATTCTTTTGGTCAGACCGAGATAAGTTATCTTGAAAATCGCTTCCGTAATATGGCGCTCGAAGCTGGGCGCTATCAGGTGATGAACGGGAATGACCCGGCTCATGGCAACATCACTGAGGAAAAAGAGAGCGAAATGGAGGAGTTTATCTCTTATGCCCGGCTCATTATCGGCGCGCTCGGATATAAAGTTTTTGAACCGTTGATTTCGATAAAGAAAAACGAAGAAGCCTCGCCTGAAGAGGATCATGAGCCACTGCTCTATTTCAAAAGCGGTAAAGCTTCAGCAAGCGGCAAGCGCACCTCAGAGGGTTTTGTCGTGATGGCCGGGAGCAAGGTTTCGATATTGTACACCAAAAGTGCTCCAGCCAGTGTTTACAAAAATCGCAAGAAATATGCGACTGCAATACAGGCGGATGGAAACCTGAGCAAAGATCTTCTCTTTTCATCTCCATCAGCAGCGGCCGGTTTTGTAGGTGGAGCCTCGCTAAGCGGAAATACTTGCTGGAAAACGGCAGAGGGTAAATGTCTCAAAGACCTGGATTCAGAAGAATAAATCGAGCTCGCGTTACCTTTTATTTAAGCGGGGCCAACCACTTCTTACTACGTTGCATGGAAAGCGGAGGAAGGACTGTAGCACGCAGAAGAAAGACTGCACCCCCCGCGACTGTCACTTGGAAAAATTGAAATGTCAGAAAATAATCTGCAATATTTTTTGAAAAGTAGTTAATATTATCTGCAAAAACTTTGAAAAGTCATATGTTAAAGCTTGAAATAATATTGAAAAGTTTGTTTTTATTGGCTAATATTATATTGAAATGTCAGATGGAGGTGAGTCTATGCTATTCAGAAAAATTGAAGCTCAGATAGAAGCCCATCTGGAATCCAAGTCTCAGAAAATCCTCCTGGTGAATGGCGCGCGCCAGGTAGGGAAGACGTTCATTATTCGGCACGTTGGTCAAAGGCTCTTCGAGCATGTAATAGAAATCAATATGATTGAGGATTCTCTCGGGGCAAGACTTTTTGCGGATGTGCGATCGGTAGAGGACTTTTACCTGCAGGTCAGCATGCTGGCTGGCGACAGGATGAAGGATAAAGAGAAAACCCTGATCTTTATCGATGAAATTCAGGCCTATCCGCAGCTTCTGACCCTGCTCAAGTTTCTGGCCCAGGACGACAAATTCACCTACATTGCCAGTGGTTCTTTACTCGGGGTCACGCTATCGGAGACGACATCCATACCTATGGGAAGCATACGACAAATCAGCATGTTTCCGCTTGATTTCGAGGAATTCCTGTATGCTAACGGCTTAAATGAGCTTGCCATCTCATCCATGCGCAAGAATTTTGAACAAAGGGAAGCCCTTGATGAGGCCGCCCACAATAAAATGATGGATCTCTTTCGCAAATATTTGCTTGTTGGCGGACTTCCGGATGCCGTCAATGCCTATCTTGAAACGAAAAATATCCAGCAAGTTCGGGAGATTCAGAGCGAAATCCATCGTTACTATGCCGCAGATGCTTCAAAATATGATAGCGAAAGAAAACACAAAATCCGTCGTGTGTATGATTTGATTCCCTCGAACATGGAAAATAAAAAAAAGCGGGTGATCGCGCAAAGTATCGAAGAAAAACGGGGCAAAACTTTCGCAGACTATCAGGATGAATTTGAATATCTGATTAGCGCGGGCATTGCCCTGAGTGTACAGGCTGTATCCAATCCTGTGTTCCCCATGATCCAGTCGACGGGAAAAAATCTTCTCAAACTTTATCTCAATGACGTCGGGATATTAAGCGGTATTCTCTACGGAAACAATATTCGGGCGATCCTCGATGACGATAGGAGCATCAATCTCGGCTCAGTTTACGAAAATGTTGTGGCAAGCGAACTCGCCGCACATGGGCATAAACTCTTTTATTACGATAATCGTCATAAGGGAGAAGTGGACTATCTTATTGACGACTACGACAGCCTGTCGGTCGTCCCCATCGAAGTCAAATCCGGCAAGGACTACACCGTTCACAGCGCCCTCAATACCTTCGTGAAGAATGAAGATTATCACATCAAAAAAGCCTTTGTGCTGTCGAATGAGAGAACCCTTACAACGAAGGGCAAAATATGCTATGTGCCGATTTATCATGTGATGTTTTTATGAGCATCACGTAGATGCTTTTGAATAATTTTGCTGATTGGGGTTAAGTATGGATCTGGCTTGCTTAGGTGAAATGCTGATTGATTTTCTGCCCGGAGCAGAACCGGCCAGCTTTGTGCGTAAAGCTGGTGGCGCGCCGGCCAACGTGGCGATAGCCGCTGTAAAATGCGGCTTGGACGTCGGTTTCTGCGGCAAGGTTGGAACAGACTTCTTTGGCGATTATCTATGGTCTGTGCTGAAAAAATTCAATGTTCGCATTTTGTCTCCTCAACAGATCGAAGAAGCTATGACAACGATGGCTTTCGTTCAGCTGGATGAGCACGGAGAGCGCAATTTTGCTTTCGCCAGAAAACCAGGAGCCGATGCCCTGCTAACGATTCAGGATGTGGAGCGTTCGGGTATTTTCGAAGCTAAAATCCTACACGCCGGTTCATGTTCCCTTTCAGAATCACCTGCATACGAGGCTACCGTTTACGCCATGAAAAAAGCTCATGACCTGGGTAAATGGGTCAGTTTTGACATCAATTACCGGGACCCCATGTGGCGAGGGAATTTGAGTCTTGCCAAAAAACGACTCTTCGAGGTTTTGCCCTTTGTTCATTTATTGAAATGTTCAAGTGAAGAGCGAAATTTATTTTGGGGCAACGCAAGCACAGATGAAATGATGCGGGATATCCCTGCGATAGTGATAGTGGAAACGTTGGGAGAACGAGGATCTCGAGCCTTTTTTAAGGGAAAAGAGATCTTTGCCGAGAGTTTATGCAGCAAGGTTATCGATACGACTGGCGCTGGCGATGCATTTTGGGGCGCATTTCTAAGTTGTATCTTCAGAGAAAAATGGGGTAAAGGCCATAGCTTAAACCACCAAAGCGTTCAAAAAGCCCTCAGACTTGGTAACATCGCCGGCCATCTCTGTGTTCAGACTAAAGGAGCGCAAAAATCGCTGCCAAGCTGGGCTGAAATTGAAAGACTTTACATTCCGCACTTTTCGTCAAGGACAGAAGAGACGCTTTCCTGAAAAGTTCCGAGACCTCACCGCAGCGCGATGTGCCGCCAGAGACTCACGTGAACACCCTTAAATTCAGCAGAAAAAAAGACTGATGTCAGCCATGTCAGCAAATCCCCGCCCATGCCTTGGGACAGGGCAAAACAAAAAAAGATCATGTGATCAGCACTTCTTCAAAGAAAATGCTGACAAAAAATCAACTTCTACACAATCCAGGCTCACATACGCCAAAGTTCTCAGCACCCTTTGTTCATCACCTTAGATATAGCAGTAGGATAGACTCGCCGCGAAAATCATTTTGAATCACATTTGGAGATTCTAAAAATCACCAGGTGATTCAAGAAAGTGCACAAGACTGTTGACGGTACCTTCCGTTTTCGACTCGTTAGGTCCAGCATTTTGCTCGCACTCTCTTGTAGTCAATTTTATGCCGGCGGTGACCCCAAATATTAAGAAAGGTTGACTTACTGCCCAAATTCTGCAATGAAGCATTTGTGAGGGATGAAAAATATTTGTATGGAAAATCACGAAATACTTAAGCAGGGATGATATTTTTTAATTCTAATTGAAATATTTTTTAATTTTCAAGAAATAGTTGCTGGTATATGAACAAATATAAAAAATAAGAACAAAATAATTTTCATATAAGTTTCAGAAAACAACAAAATATTGCAAAAAAAATCAAAACGTGATATTTTACAGCTGGAGGGAAAAATGGAACAGTTTTCAATACCTGTACAAAGGCAACAGCGAATAACAACATATCTTAAACAAAAATATACGATTTCAGTTCGTGAAGCAGCTGAATTATGCCAGGTTTCGGAAGCAACGGCACGACGAGACCTAGATGAATTGGCGAGCAGCTCTTTTATTGAAAGGACGCATGGTGGAGCAATTCTCAAACATACTACAGTAACTGAAAGAAAATACTCGGAAAAAATGCAGCTTATGATTAATGAAAAAAAGCATATTGCAGAGGCTGCTGCCAGCATGATAAGTCCGGGTGAAAGTATTTTCCTCGATTCTGGTAGTACAACTTTTTTTCTTGCACAGTTGCTTTCAAACATTGAGTGCCTGACCGTAGTTACCAATAGTTTGGATATTGCTTATTCCATAAAACTGGGCGCGGCATCAACGATGATAGTGACCGGTGGAGTTCGGCGAGATGGATTCAGCGTACTGACTGGTAATATAGCGGAAGAATTAACGCGTGGCCTGTGTGTGGATATTTCCTTTCTTGGAACTGATGCAATTGATGTTAATAGTGGACTATATAACAGCAATGTTTCAGAAATTGTGATGAAACGCTGCATTCTTAAGAGTGGCCGAAAGAAAGTTCTGCTGGCGGATCACAGTAAGTTTGAAACCAAGGCTCTGGTCAAAGTCTGTGAGGTAGAAGACCTTGATGTCATCATTACAGATGGAGGCTTAAGCAGTGAATACAGAGAAACTTTAGAAGGTAAAGTTAAAAAAATAATCATTGTGTAAAGGGGTTAATAATGAGCTGGTTAAAGGAAAAAATTGGAACAGAAAAGTGCATTATTGCGATGCTTCATATGCAGGCTATGCCAGGAGACCCTGCGTATCAGAGGGATAAAGGCATGGAGTGGGTGCTTGAGAAAGCCAAACAAGATCTTGAGGCGCTGCAGGAAGGCGGGGTGGATGCCATCATGTTTAGCAATGAATATAGCCTTCCATATTTAACCAAAGTTCACACCGAGACAGTAGCGGCCATGGCCAGAGTCATCGGCGAGCTAAAGTCTGAATTATCCATTCCCTTTGGTGTGAATGTACTCTGGGATCCTATTGCCTCACTAAATCTGGCTGTGGCAACAGATGCAAAATTTGTTCGTGAGATATTTACAGGTGTTTATGCGAGCGATTTCGGCCTCTGGAACACAGACTGTGGAGAAATTGTTCGTCACCAATACGCGATTGGGGCAGAAAAAGTAAAACTTCTCTTCAATATTGTACCCGAAGCTGCGAAATATTTAGCGGAGAGAGATATTCGACAGGTTGCAAAATCAACTGTTTTTAACTGTCGTCCAGATGCTTTGTGTGTATCAGGGCTTACAGCTGGCGCTCCTACGGACACCTCAATACTTCAGATTGTTAAGGAAGTTGTGCCAGAGACGGTTGTCTTTGCCAATACCGGTTGTAAGAAAGAGACGATTAGAGACATTCTCAAAATAGCGGATGGCGCAGTGGTAGCAACGACATTTAAAGTTGACGGGAAATTTGAGAATCCTGTTGATGCTAAACGTGTCAAGGACTTTATGGAGATAGTGCACGATGCCAGGTAGCACTTACGCACTTGGATTTGACTTTGGAACTCTTTCTTGCAGATGTGTCTTAATTGATCTTAATAATGGCAAGCTAAAGGGGTCATCAGAAAGTCGGTATAAAAGTGGTGTCATTGAGGAAGCGCTCGATGACGGGAATATATTGCTGCCATTTAACTGGGCTTTGCAAGATCCAAATGACTGGATTGAAAGTATGTCTGAGGCCTGTCACAAAATACTTCAGGAATCAAAGGTGAAACCAGAGCAGATCTTGAGTATAGGAACAGATTTTACCAACTGTACGGTAGTCCCCTGCAAAGCAAATGGAACGGTACTTTGCCAGATTGACGAATACCGTAAACGTCCTCATGCCTGGCCTAAGCTATGGAAACACCATGCTGCTCAGCAGTATGCAGAAGAAATCCAAGTTGCTGCGAAAAATAATACGACTTGGTTAAAAAAGTATTTTGGCAATGCTGTGTCTTCAGAATGGCTCTTTCCTAAGGCTTTGCAGGTGCTTCGGGAAGATCCGGACATATATAGAGAAACAGAAATTTTCATTGAAGCGGTCGATTACATCGTTCTCTTTTTGACTGGCCGTGTGACCAGAAATACTGGCCTTTTAGGGCTAAATTCATTTTGGTCAGAGGAATTTGGCTTTCCCTCAGACGCTTTCTTAAAGCAGTTAGATCCGCGTATGGAACATTTTGTTCAGGAAAAGATGTGGGGGGATATGCTTGAGGTTGGAGATTGTGCTGGCCACCTGACAAAGGAAGCAGCTGCAATCCTTGGACTTACAACCGAGACAATTGTAGCTTCCGGACATGGAGACAGTGAAGTTACTGCTTGCGGGGTTGGTGCAAGTTCGAGTGGCAGTATGATTTTGGTAATGGGGACTTCCACATGTCACCAAATGCTTTATGATCAATTTTTATCCTTTGAAGGCCTTTGTTCTGTAGCAAAAGGAGGCATGATACCTGGACTTTACAGCTATGAGTCTGGACAGCCTGCGACGGGAGATACCTTTGCCTGGCTTGAGCGTTTGTGCCAGGGAGGTAGGTACGAAGAGGAAGCAAAGAAGGCAAATAGATCTCTGCTAGCCTATCTTGGCGAGCTTGCAGAGAAAATTGAACCTGGGGCTTCCGGACTTCTTGCTCTAGATTGGTTAGCTGGAAATCGTTGCCTTTTATTTGATGATCGCTTGTCAGGAGCCATTATTGGCCTGTCTCTTGAGACGAAAATAGAAGAGATATATCGTGCCCTCGTCGAAGGAAATATCTTTGGTTCGAAAAAAATCATTGACAATTATGAGGCCAACGGTCTCCATATCAAACAGGTTTTTGCGGTCGGTGGTATTGCCGAGCGAGCCCCTTGGATTATTCAAATGTGCGCCGATGTTATTGGAAAACCAGTTTATGTCCCAACTTTTGAGTATGTTTCTGCCAGAGGTGCAGCGATTTGTTCTGCGGTGGCCTTGGGGAAAATCGACTCAAAGCATGGTTTTTTGAACTTCGAAGATGCTTGTACAGCTCTTATCCCCAAAGAAAGGCGTGAGTTCGTACCTGACAGAAAAAGAATGGAGGAATACGAAGAAATCTATCAATTATATTCTTGCTTTCACGATACCATGGCCAAACCAAATTTCATCATGAAACGATTAAAGGAAATTAAAGAAAGGATTCGTACCTAAAATGAACAAAAAATTAGTATCCATTATTTTTACTGTCATACTTGCCCTTTTACTTTTAGGATGTTCCCCTGAAACGACGAATAATGCCTCAAATGAGGGAAAAGGTAATACAGAAACTAAATCGAATGGTAAAAAAGCATATAAGGTGGCTTGTGTAGTCAAGGATATGTCTGACCCTTGGTTTATTCGCTATAAGGAGGGAGTAGATCAGCTTGCCAAGGATACAGGTATCGAATGCTATGTGAAGGGCCCTTCTAAGACCGACTCCGCAGAGCAAATCCAAGTAATTGAGACTCTTATCGAACAAGATATTAATGCACTTTGTGTCGTACCCATTGATCCGGAAGCATGTAAAACAGTTCTGAAAAAAGCGAAAGACAAGGGAATAGTTATCATCACGCACGAAGCAGAAGGCAATGAAGTCTGTGACTATGATCTTGAAGCATTCAATAACGAAGAGTATGGCGCAAAAATGATGGATAAACTTGCGGAGGCGATGGGTAAAAAAGGGAGCTATGTAACCATGGTAGCTTTCCTGTCCTCGACATCACACAATCAATGGATGGATGCTGCTGTTGCCCGTCAAAAGGAGGCCTACCCAGACATGTCATTGATCCCTGAAGCAAGAATTGAATGTGAAGACAATATGGATATGGCTTATAACAAGGCAAAAGAAATTATCAAAAAGTATCCTGATATTAAAGGCTTTATTGGTGCCTCAAGCTATGATCCGCCGGGAGCTGCAAAGGCCATTGATGAACTGGGAATGACAGGAAAGATATTTTCTGTAGGAACAGGTGTTCCTTCTGTTTCCGGGCCTTATCTTAAATCCGGATCAAATCCTGCCGTCTTATGCTGGGATCCTGCCCTGTCTGCTCAAGCTCAGGTCAAACTTGCTGTTCTTTGTTTAGATGGGAAACAGAATGAAATCAAAACAGGGATGACCCTGGAGGGCATTACTGGGTACGATAACTTGAACGTGAATGGAAAAAATATCTATGGCCATGCTGTTTTGGTTATCGATGAAAAAAATATGGGAGATTATGGTTTCTAAAACCTCAACATCTATAGGGGTTCAGCATCGTCCCCGTATGCTTATGCGAGGCTTTGCCTTGCATAGGCATATCCATTTGAGGGAAGCACTATGAGTGATAACGTGATCGAGGTCAAGAATATTTCAAAGAACTTTGGCGGCGTAAAAGCGCTTGATAAAGTAAATCTGGAAATACGCAAAGGGGAAATTCATTGTCTGGTAGGCGAAAATGGCTCAGGTAAGTCCACCTTAATAAAAATAATTTCAGGTTACTATAAACCAGATGGAGGAGAGTTGGTGCTTGGTGGACATACCTTTAATCAGCTTTCTATTCATGAATCAATACAGCAGGGCATTCAGGTTATTTATCAAGATATGTCCATATTTCCTAACCTGACAGTTGCAGAAAATATTGCAATCAATGACTTACTTTATAATAAAAGAAAAATAGTTAGCTGGAAAGAAGTTCATCGCATTGCCCAAACGGCCCTCAACCATATAGGTGTAAGGCTCCCCTTGGATGCCATTGTTGGTACACGATCGGTTGCAGACAAACAGCTGATTGCTATTGCACGTTCTCTTTTACGCAATGCAAAGCTGATTATTATGGACGAAGCAACTTCTGCATTAACAAGAAATGAAGTCAATAAATTATTTGCTGTCATCCATCAACTTAAAAAAGAAGGTATTTCCACTTTATTTGTGAGTCATAAACTGGATGAAGTATTTGAAATTGCTGACAGTTTTACTGTTTTTAGAAATGGCAAGAAAATTATTACTGACGAAGCGAAAAATATAGATAGTCACAAGTTTGTTTATTATATGACTGGTAGAGAAATTGTTGAACAGCCCTTTATCCCCAAGGTGATTGATCATAATCGCACGATTTTAAGAGTTGAGCATCTTTGCCTTAAAAACGGTTTTGAAGATATCAGTTTTTGTATTCATCCAGGCGAAATCTTGGGCATTACAGGCTTATTAGGCTCAGGTCGAACTGAGCTGGCTAAAACACTTTTTGGTTTATATAAGCCGAGAAGTGGAAAGATATTCCTTGAGGATAATGAAATAAGTTTGGATAATCCCATGGAAGCTCTGAAACATAAAATAGCATATGTTCCTGAGGATCGACTGACCGAAGGCTTATTTCTGACCCAGAACATCGAAAGCAATATGTTTGCTGCAAATATAGATCATCTGGTTTCCAAGAGAGTAATAGATTTTGCTAAAGGACGAAAAAATATAGAAAAATGGATTAGAGAGCTTGATATTAAATTGCGACAAATGACGGACGGAATTCTCACATTGTCCGGTGGAAATCAGCAAAAAGTGGTGCTGGGCAAGTGGCTTGCTACAGAACCGAAACTTCTAATCCTTAACGGCCCAACAATCGGCGTTGATATTGGAGCTAAATTTGATATCCATAATTATTTGCGGGAACTGGCCGCTTCTCAACAATATGCCATCATTATTATTTCGGATGATTTAGATGAGATACTTATGAACTGTAACCGCATAATTATTATAAAAAGTGGCAGGATCGTTAGTGAATATGCAAATACTGAGCTAACAGGTGCAAGACTTCAGTCTCTCATCATGGAACAGCAGGAGGGAGCTTGTGATTCTTCAGAAACTGAAAAATAGAAATGAGCTATTCGTCGTATTAGTTCTGCTCCTTTTTGCAGTATTAATTCAGATGAAAAGCGGCCAGTTTTTTACGGCCAACAATTTAGTGGATATGGCAAGAAGTATCGTTGTCCCAGGGATTATGGCCTGTGGTCTTCTAATAGTCATTGCTTCTGGCAACATTGACGTGTCTTTCCCCTATATAGGTATGTTATGCATGTTCTTTATAACAAACCTTCTTGGCGAAATGAATTATTCAGGTCCTGTCATTCTTGCCTTTTTCTTAGCTTCCTTATTAGGTGCAATCTTAGGTTTGATCAATGGACTTCTTTCCGCTTGGATGAAATTACCAACCTTAATCATAACTTTAGGAACCTGCACTATTTTTACGGGATTTACACAAGGGGTGCTCAAAAGCCATGTTATTTCTGCATTGCCTGAACCTCTTGAAAAAATGTCAAAAAACAATCTTTTTGTTGTTTCAGATACTTCAAGTGGTCTTAGCAGCTCGATGCCCGTATCTATTTTGATTTTGCTTTTCGTCATGCTAATTGTGCACTTTATACTCAGGTACACTATGCTCGGAAGAGGAGTATATGCAGTCGGTGGTGACCCAGTTGCTGCAGAGCGTGCCGGATTTAATGTTGCCCTGATTCGTATTTTTGTATTTACTTTCTGTGGCATGCTGGGGGGAATTGCCGGCTTGACGCAGGTTACGGTGTCGGGGATGTGTCAGATTAACTTTTTTGATGGATATGAAATGACAGTCATTGCTGCTGTTGTTCTCGGTGGAGCTAGTATCTCTGGTGGGAACGGTAATGTTTTAGGAACAATTCTTGGGGTTATTATGATGAAAATCATTCACAATAATCTTATTCTATTAGGAATCCCCACAAGTTGGAGCAAGTTAATGACAGGTGTACTCATCATTGTTGGTGTTAGTATGACGGCCTATAAGCAGGTTCTTGCACAGAAACGAGTGGCTTCCAAGGTCCTGACAGATCATGAAGAAGGGGTCAAGCATGAAGAAGGTATTTGAAAAAGGGACCAATAACTTTCGCTTGGTAACGATCTTAGTCATGACTTTGCTCGTTCTGGCCATATTTACCAATGGCTCTGCTATCCAGCCTGGACAGATACGTTTGATCGCGTATTTATTTCCCGAATTAGGCGTCATGGCTTTAGGCATGATGCTTGCTATGATTAGTGGTGGCATAGATTTAACCGTCGTTGCTGTGGCAGATTTGACGGGGATACTAGGCTGCATGCTGCTTAAGGCTCTGATGCCTTCTGATGCCAATATTTTATTACAGACCTTGATTTTTCTTTTTACCGTTGCTGTAACACTGTTTATCGGTGCAATCTGCGGTGCTTTTTCTGGCTTGCTTATTGCCAAGGTTGGTATTCCTGCTATGGTAGCGACCTTAGGAGCGTCGGATATCTATTTAGGACTTGCAGTTGGATTGACTAAAGGTTCGTCCATCAGTGGCATTCCCCCAATATTGAATAATGTAGTCAGCTATCAGATTCTGGGTATTATACCGCTTACGACTGTCATTTTTGCCTTATGCGCAAGTTTCGTCGCGTTTATGCTCACAAAAACTGCCTCCGGTTATAAAATTTATATGATTGGTTCAAACAAAACTGCTGCACGCTATTCCGGGCTTGATGTTGACAGAATTACAATGACAACCTACGCCCTCAGTGGGTGCTTTGCAGCAGTATCAGGACTGCTTATGTGTGGTCATTTCAACTCAGCTCGTTCTGACTTTGGGAAATCGTATCTAATGCCAACGATTCTGATTTGTGTTTTGGCGGGGGTTAACCCCAATGGAGGTGCGGGGAAGGTCTCTGGCCTTGTTCTCTCGGTGATTATTCTTCAAACTTTGTCCTCTGGCTTTGCCATGTTTCCAAACATCTCTGACTATTACAAAAATTTAATCTGGGGCCTCGTTCTTATTGCAGTAATGGCCGCTAATATCTTTTCTTCTAGAAAACATAATCAAGCATCCTAATAACCCTGATATAAATATGAGTTCTGTTTATGCTAAAAACTTATCAAAAGAGGCTGGGTTGAGTATGGAAGTGAAGGACAACAGCTGATGCTGTTAATATATCTCTTTTAGTGTATAATTAAACAAAATAGCTAGACCCGTATATGTGTGCAGAACGGTTACGCGGATCTTGCTTCACTTTTTGGAAAGAGGTGTATTTTATGAAGCGACAGCATATTTTTATTTCTTTTTTGCTCATTCTGGCGCTGCTTCTAGGATGCAGTCTAATGGTCAGTGCGGAGAAGACCACAGAGAAGGCCTCAGAACAGTCCGAGGAGTCCTCAGATAAACCCATGGAACAGTCGACTGAGCAATCCACGGAAAAGCCTGCAGAAAAGTCCGATGAGAAGCCTATGGTCCAGCCGCCTGACTTTGAAGCGGAAACACAGCTGCACCAATTTCGCAGTCATGGTGGGGATCGCGAGGAATTGACGGATACTTTTCAGGCTCTCTTTGATGCGCTAAAGGAGGGTAAGGATGGCAGTGAGTTTATTGCTGAGGGAACAAGGGATAAGCAGTCAATTCTGGATTATTTTGAGCGCTTGAAAGCTTTTGAGAAGCTGGATGAGCTGAGTGTTGCGAATGATCTTTTTTATCAGGTGAAGGAGAGCCCAGTTTTTTATAATATGCGGGCGCTTTCTGCTTTTACTTATTTTATCCCAGGCAAAGATGGTGAGAAGTGGATGTATACCGATCGTTTGGCTATGGCTAAACTCGGTCCGGAAGAGAAGGACTGGAAAATTTGGAAGGTTCTGCACCTGGGCACGCCTCTTAATGTGGCCGATGTAGAGTTGATACAGTTGGAGCCGCCAAAAGAGGGAGAGGAAATTTGTATTATTGAGACGGACGCAGGGGACATCAAATGTCGTATTTTCCCGGAGGAAGCCCCTAAAGCCATTGAAAATTTAAAGGGACTGGCCAAGCAGGGTTTTTATGATGGAAAGCTCTTTCATCGTGTTATTCCTGAATTTGTCATTCAGGGTGGCGCAGAAAACGACACACCTGAGGAAGGACTCTCTTTCTTTGGCGAACCCTTTGAAGATGAATTCGCAGATAATCTCTTTAATTTCCGCGGTGCGCTCTCTCTGGCCAATGCCGGACCCAATACCAACGGAAACCAGTTTTTTATCGTGCAAAATACGAAAGTTCGTGAAACTGATCTGGATCTGACTTCTCTACCTCTTAATGTTGAAAAGAAATATCTGGAAATTGGTGGATTGCCGCATCTGGATTTCCGTCATGTCGTTATTGGGCAAGTCTTCGAAGGCATGGATGTGGTCGATAAAATTGCCAACCAGAAGACGGATGATGAGGCAAGACCGCTGAAAGATCCCATCAAGATGGTAACCATCCGTTTCGAAAAGTACAAAAAATAGGCTTTCCTGCAGGGAAAATACAAAACACTTAACTTGCGGCAGGTAATTCTTACAAACTTCGCTTGTGGCAGGCAAACCTAACAAACTTATCTTGCAGCAGTAAATCTTCAAAATTTAGCTCAATGCTTTGTGCAGCGAAAAGCCGCTCCGGGATACTCTTCCCGGGGCGGCTTTTTTAAGAATACAATCACGATTAGCCTATTAGCCAAATGGATATGTTAATGCTATAGGGCAGCTTCCTAATCAAAATTCAGGATCAACAGAAGGTTGCTGTTAATATTTTTGCACACAAAGAAAGCAGGTGCACAACCAATGCCCTCTTGTAAAATGTTATGGAGTGATCTTATTCCTGAAAAGGATCAGGGTTAAATTCCTCGTCGACATGTGAGAGAAATTCTGCAAGAACTTCGATGGTTTCTTCTACATCGTTAAGGGAGCAGACTTCGCTGGGACTGTGCATGTAGCGGAGGGGAATAGAGAAGGTTGTCGAAGGAATGCCTTCAAAACTCTGATTGGTTTTGTCAGCATCTGTTCCGCTGACCCCGCAGGCAACTTCAATTTGTAATTTGATCTTAAGTCGGTCTGCGGCTTCTTTTAAACCTTTATTTATTTTTTCATTGGAAAAGGAACTGTGGCAGAGAACCGGTCCGCCGCCCAGATCGATTTTTCCAAATCGTTCAGGCAAAAAACCAGCATAGTCAGAAGTATGCATGACGTCGACAGCAATGGCACAGGCGGGCTTAAGTCTGTTGGCGGCATAATAGGCTCCACGCATAGTGGTTTCTTCACCTACAGTAGTCACTGTAGCCAAGCCGCAGCTTGCTCCCTTTTCGCGGGCACGTGCGAGGGCTTCAATAACGGCAAATGCTCCCAGTCGGTTATCACAAGCTCTACCGGCAAGCCGATTATTTTCCAATTCATCAACAGTATAGGAATAAGTTACAAAATCCCCTGGAGTAACAAGTCTCAATGCATCCTCGCGACTCTTAAAACCCGCATCCAAATAGAGTTCGTTTAATTGAGGATCTTTTTTCACTTCCCCCTTTTCCAGGATAAGGCCCATCACTGCCGGAACATCTTTTTTACCCTTGATAATGCAGCGTTTACCCTGAGCAAGTTCAAAACGGACATAACCTGCTTTCCCTACATGAATATAACCTTGATCATCAATATGGGTGACTCTGTAACCGATTTCATCAATATGACCGCAGAGCATAAATTGCAATTTTTTTTCTGGATTTAAACGGGCATAGACATTGCCTGAAGGATCAGTCTGCGCAAGAAAGCCCAACTTTTTGATATGTTCCAGCATTTTTCTTTGCAGCTCGATTTCACCGCCGCTTACAGAATTTGTTTGAAGCATTTTCATCAAGAATTCTTTGTCCATGGTATTCCTCATTTCTAAATTTTCTAACATCTTGCATTCATTAAAGAAGCCGAGTTATCTTCGTATCAATCTTAAAAATTCTGTTATCCTCAGAGATCTTTCTTTAACCAGTCTTCGGCATCTTTTTCCGAGGCTAAAACAAAATGTCCCGGACGTAGCTCTTGCCAGCTTAGTTCTTGTGCATGTACTTTAGGCTGGTAGGTCAGCAACTTTTTTTCTTTTTCCAGCTTGGGATCCGGAAGCGGCACAGCTGATATTAAAGCCTGGGTATACGGGTGCAGAGGATGATTGAAGAGCTCCTCTGTTTCTGCTAATTCGACAATCCGGCCCTGGTGAATCACGGCGACGCGGTCCGAGATAAAGCGTATGACAGAGAGGTCGTGTGCAATAAAGAGATAGGTCAGCCCGTATCTTGCTCGCAGATTGTTCATGAGATTGAGCACCTGTGCGCGGATCGAAACATCCAAGGCAGAGATAGGTTCATCGGCAACGATAAATTCCGGCTCCATGATAAGAGCGCGCGCAATCCCTATCCTCTGGCGTTGTCCCCCTGAAAACTCGTGAGGAAAACGAGAGGCAAATTCAGGCAGCAACCCCACATCGCGGAGGGCTTTGGCCACTTTATCTCGGCGTTCAGCTTCGTCTTTATACATGTGGTGATTCAGCAGGCCTTCCGAAACAATATAGTCGACTTTTGCCCGTTCGTTGAGAGAGGACATGGGATCCTGAAAGATCATCTGGCAAGAACGAATAAGCTCCAAATCGAGCTCTTTGGAAATTTTTCCGCTTATCCGCTGTCCCTTAAATTTTATTTCCCCCTGACTCAGAGGATTGATCCGCACGAGCGCACGTCCAATGGTGGTCTTGCCTGAGCCGGATTCTCCAACAAGAGCGAAGGTTTCACCCCGGTAGATTTGAAAGTTAATTTGGTCAACTGCGACGAATTTTTTCTTGCCTTTTCCAAAGGCTATTTGCACATTTTTCAGATCGAAAAGGACTTCGTTTTTCCTATCGGAAACAGGAAGATCGGCTCTTGCTGCTCCTGCATCGGCAATCGCTTTGGCCTTTTCGCTGACGATGATTTGAGTAATGGAAGGCTCATTTGCAGGCTCTGTTAAATTCCTCTGCTCTTTCTGCCAGGCATCCTGATGATTTTGTGCCGGTTTATTCACCTGGGCTTTCACTTCGGCTTTTTCGCAGCCTTCTGTTTCAGTGTCTAAGGCCTGGCTTCGTGATAGCTGGCGGCGAATTAAAGATGTCAGATTGCGCACATGTTCTGGTTGATAAATTTCCGGAGCACGTGGATCCAACTGCCAGCTTCGAACTTTATGTGTTGGGGAAAGGCTCCAGACTGGAGCTTCGGCTAGAAAATCAATCTTTAAAGCCTGCTTATTGCGCGGAGCAAAGGCATCACCGTTGATTTTGTTGAATAAGTTAGGCGGTGTTCCATCGATGGACGGAAGCAGTTGATTTTTCTGCGCGAGCTGAGGCATCGCTCCCATTAAGGCCCAGGTATAAGGATGCCAGGAATTATAAAAGATCTCGTCTGCCAGGCCTTCTTCAATAATTTGACCAGCATACATGACACAGATGCGATCAGCTACATGGGCGACAACACCGAGATCATGTGTGATGTACAAAATGGTCATATTCAATTTTTTTTGCAGGTCACGAATCAATTCAAGAATCTGAGCCTGAATGGTCACGTCCAAAGCAGTAGTCGGTTCGTCACAGATGAGTATCTTCGGCTGAGCGGCAATCGCAATGGCAATGACTACGCGCTGCCTCATACCGCCGGAAAGTTCATGAGGCAGCTGACGGTAACGCCTCTCCACGTCGTTAATTCCAACGGTCTGCAAAAGTCGCAGGCATTCTTTTTTCGCAGCCAGGCCATGTTTTCCTTGATGCAGACGGATGGATTCTTCGATTTGTTTGCCGATGCTCATGAGGGGATTAAGTGAAGTCATTGGATCCTGCATGACCATACCGATTTTTTTGCCCCGGATGTTGAGCCATCTCTTACTATTGGAGTCCAGCCTTGCAAGGTCTTCGCCCTCAAATTCGATGCTGCCTTTGCTGATTTTGCCGTTTTTGTCCAGCATGCCTACAAAACACTTGGTAAAAACACTTTTACCTGCACCGGACTCACCCACTATGGCCAGAGTTTCTCCTTCATAGAGGTCCAGGGAGCAGCCGCGGATCGCGGTCAGCAGATCTCCCCGGAGAGAAAACTGTACCTCGATATCACGTGCACTCAGTATCGGCTTGCGGCCATCCGCGGAAGCCTTGGCTCTTTCGTTCGTTTCACTGCCGGCGGAAACTTGTTCTCCGACATGATCATCCGGATTGTTGTACTTGGAGTCTTGCCCGGCAGGAGCCAGGACAGTCCTATTGTTGGAAATCTTGTTCATTCTGTTTGTGCCTCTAGACGTGATTGCGCGGATCGCTGGCATCGGCGAAAGCATTACCTACAAGGTAGAAAGTAATCGTAATGAGAGAAACGATCGCAGCGGGGTAAATCAGAAGATGGGGGTAATCAATAAAATAGGCTCTGGCATTGCGCAGTAGTATCCCCAGTGAAGGGGTGCTCATATCGAGGCCCAGCCCCAGATACGAGAGAGTGGATTCCCAGGCGATGGTCCCTGGAATACTGAGGGCCAGACGCAGAATGATCACACTGACAAGGTAGGGCAGAATGTTCCGGTAAAGGATACGGCTTACTTTAGTTCCCAGACAGCGGGAGGCGAGATTATATTCACGGTCACGGTAAACCATGACCAGGTTGCGTACATTGCGTGCAGTGTAGAGCCAATCCAGTAAAATCAGGGATATGGCCATAATCCAGAAACTGCGGCCGATCAGGAGGGCGATCAGCGTCATATAGATAATGGTGGGAATGTTATCAATAATGTTGTAAAGTTCAGTGAAAAAGCGGTCGGTGCTGCGGACGTATCCCCAGATCAGACCGATGATCACACCCAGCACAATTTCACCCAGGCCGACCGTCAAAGCCAGTTTGATGGATGTTTGAGCCGCGTACCAGACCTGCGTCCAGTAATCCCGCCCCAGATTGTCCGTGCCGAACCAGTATTCTGAGCTGGAGGGCAGGAAGATCTTGCTGTTGTCGGGGATCAGTTCGTCATATTGATATTTTCCGATGGGGCCGGCAATAAATGTAAAGACGAAGACGGCAAGAAAAACGATCAGCAGGGCCACCGCAAGTTTATTGTGAAGAAAAGTCGTCCATACCGATTTCCAATAGGAGTAGCCGGAATAACCTCCTATTTCTCCCGCTTCCGGATTATAGGAAACTTTGCTGAATAAATCCTCTTCCTTTAGCTCTGTGAGATTTTTAAGCTGGGGAACAGGGGTAAGTGCGGTCGCATGTAAATCATGATTACTTAACATCAGCGTGCTCCTTTATCATTTGTCAGTCGAATACGCGGATCGATCATAATCATGAGAAGGTCTCCGAGTAAAACGCCGAGCACGCCAAGAACAGCGTAGAACATGATGACAATTTGCACGACAGACGTATCATAACGGTTGATGGCATCTGTGAGCAAAGTTCCCATTCCAGGGACAGAAAAGAAACGCTCTACGAGGAGAGATCCACCCATAGTGTAGAGAAAAGCGCCGGGAATAAATTGAACCAGCGGAACGAACGCGTTTTTAAGGACGTGCTTAAAGACGATTGCCCGGTCTGACAAACCTTTAATCTTGGCCAGACGCACATAGTCTTTGCTGAGTTCATCCACCATATAACGCCGTGTCCAAATCATATAACTGGCTATCGTGCCGAGAGAAAGGCAAATGACTGGCAAAATACTTGAGCGCACGACATTACGGTAGGTAAACATGGACGGTAGGTTGAAAACACGTGCGCCCAGTACCAGAATAAGCGAATACGATACAAGTTTGGGAACCGCATTGGCAAAAATGGTGTAAGCTGTACCAATTTTATCAAATAGCCTGCCCTTGCGCAGAGCCTGAAAAACTCCGCTGATCACGCCGACGAACAAAGAAATGCCAAGGGCTATCAAACCCATTTTCATGGATATAACAAGCTTCTTTCCGATCAATTTGGTCACAGGCTGACCGCTCTTGATGCGCCGTGAGGTGCCCAGATCTCCTTGCAGCAAGTCTTTGTAAAAGCGGCCAAGCTGAATCAGTGGGGGATCCAGAAGACCTTGGGCTTCTAGGATGTCGTGCTTTTGTTCTTCGTTGAGTTTGGTCAGCTCGTTTTCGGTGAAATAGTAGTCTGTCGGCAGCATACGTAACATCAAGAAAACGAGTGTCACGATAATCAATACGGTAATGCAAGACTGAAATAGCCTTTTCAAGATATAAATGGCCATATGGTTTCCCTGTTCATTGTTCCGCCAATGCGGGTTCAGGTTAAGAGCATTCTGCCAGCTCAGCATGAACCGGCAGAATGCAAAAGTTGAAGCTTAAGAAAACTTATTTCCCGGGTTTTCCCGCTTCAAAGGCTTCTTTGAAAGTTTTGTATTCTTCAGTCGTATAAAAGTCTGTGCTGGTCTCCCAGTTGACTCGTCTGTTCACCTGAATACCATAGGGTGAATAAATCTTAGAATAGACGTTGAAATTGGTAATCATCCACGCCACCGAGACATAGTAAGGAATGGTAAAAGCGTGTTCGACGAGATAGGCTTCGGCATCCGCGAATTTATGATAGCGGGCGTTCATATCATCGTTGATAGCAGCGGCTTCACGCACCATGTGCGTATATTCCTCGTATTCTTTGACCAGTTCAGTATCTTTGTCAACGTTATTGATATTGCTGTACTCAACAGAATAGAAGGCATTGTCTTCGCCGATGGTTTCCTGGGCAACGTTACTGATCGGATCGCCGTAATCAGGGCTCCAGCCGTTGAAGCAGAAACCGTAAAGCTGTGGCTCGATCACTTCTTCATTACGGGAGGAGACAAATTCCTTGATTTCCATGACAACAAAATCATCGCCCAGGGAGTCTTTGATCAAATGTTTCCAGACGGTGGCTGTATCAAACTCGGTCTGATCGCCACTCTTCACATAGAAAACAGCCTTAACGGGGAAGGTCACGCCTTCGGCACTGAGTTCTTCCATTGCTTGCTTTTTCAGGGCTGCAGCCTTCTCGGCATCATAACGGACGAATTTATCCGGGTCTGGCTTGATGTTCAGACGTTCGAGAACGAGATCGCGGTAATCGACGCCGTTGTCATCATAGACGAGGTTAGGAGAAGAGTAGGTGTAGTTGGCGGAACCAATCGGATTGATGGCATTAACCCGGCTTAGTGCAGGTGTCATATCAATGCCATAGAGCCAGCACTGCCGGAAGGCCAGATTACCAATGGCCTTATTCCAGTTTTCATCCTTGCTGCCGTCTTCGTTAAGCTTGTCAAAGTTAAAGTGAATCTGCATGGAGGTCACAGAAGGACGATTTTCCACGAGGTAGTCATGGAATTCGTTATCCTTGTTTTTCCAGATCGTCTGCAAATTGGCTTCAGTAAGGAAACAGCGGTTGTTTTCACCGGTTTGCAGAAGCTGAAATGCCATTTCATCAGACTCCACCATCTTGATGGTGATGGTATCAAAAACTTTAGCTTCCTTGTTCCAGTAGGAAGGATTTTTGCTCAGAACTTTTTCATTTTGATGGATAAAGCTTGTCACCAGATAGGGGCCGCTGTACCAGATGTTTTCATTGGTCGCCGCACGGAACCCATCAACACCTATTTCTTCGAGCAGTTTACCGCTAACAGGATAGAGACAGGCATAGGTGGCCAGAGTAGCGAAATAAGGATATTCACTGTTTAGCGTATACTTTAATGTATTTTTATCAACAGCCTCAATGCCAACCATTTCCAGGAATTTATCCAGTTTCAGAGCTTTGGCTTCTTCAGCGTCCAGCCCCTTGGTATACTCGTAGTATTCTTTTGCTCCTTTAATCATCTCAATCGGCATGGAAGTATTGTATGAGTCATTTTTGTGGAAGTTCAGCACCCATTCCAAGCCCCAGACCCAGTCTTCAGCGACGACATCTGCCTTATACTCACCATTCATGTCCACCCAGGTCACACCATCACGAATATGGAAATTCCAGGTTTTGCCATTATCGGGAGTTTCCCATTTATCGGCAATATTGGGCAGAAGCTGGCCATAATTATTGTGCGTGAGCAGTGCGTCAATACCATTCGTGAGAATGTTAAAATCAACGGCTGAGTGAGTGTGGAAAATATTAAAGGTGGTCATTTCGTTGGATTGAAGCTCATATTCAACCCAATCCTTAATTTCTTCTGCTTTTACTCCAGGAGCGAACAGGCAGGCAGGCGCCAGCATGAGCAGACAGAGAAGTAAAACGATGATTTTTTTCATACACGTCTCCTTTCAGGTTTCCCCGGGGTATTAAAGTACATCCTAAAAGCTTAATAGCAGCAAAGGCATTCATATTTAAAAGAACAAATGACCGTAAGTGTGGCAGAATCTTGAATTATCAAAATTCTGTTTTTATGAATCTCTTACCGCTTACGAAATTTGTTTTAACACCAATGATTTAAGCCTCTCGGGAGATATTTTATACCCACATTTAATTTTATATTCTAGAGATAAGTTTGATCTCTGTCAATTTGGCTTATAATTTTTTGGCGAGTTACCTTATTGCTTTAAGCAATCTGTATTATTGATTTTTGCTTCAAACATTCTGTGTTTTGACGTTTTAACTGCTGTGAGGGTTTTTTCAGTGGTCCGATAGTTCATTCTGAACGTCATTTTTGGTGACCTCACAGTTCAGGTATTTCTAAACTTAAGTCTATTAGCTTCGAAGCTCTTTTATCTGGAGAATGTATAAAAACACTTATATAAATTGTCCGCGTATGGAGTGGTTCGCTGTCTCTTATGTTTCTCTGTCTCTTATGTTTCTCTGTAATCATTTATGACAGTCTCCTCTGAGCTCGTTTTTAAGGAGGATCCAGCAAATAGATTGACGCTGGAGGCTTTATGAATAAGATAAGGGAAAGAAGAACGCTAAGAGAGGCCAGGAAGGAAATGCCTATTAAGCAAAGGGATAAAAAGGGAGGATCTTTTTTATGTCCAAAAAAGGTTTTGTGAAAACGAATGCCATGCGGCTTCTTGAGCAGGCGGGTCTGGCGTATACGCCTCACAGTTATGAGGGAACAGCGAGCCTCTCGGCTGAAGAGGTCGCGAGAGTCCTGGGTGTGGATCCTGCGCGCGTTTTTAAGACACTGGTGACGCTGGGAAAAAGTGGCGAGCACTATGTTTTTGTCCTTCCTGCCGTCGGGGAGCTTGACCTGAAAAAGGCGGCGCAGGCCTGTGGTGAAAAATCTGTGGCCATGTTGAAGCAAAAAGATCTGCTGCCGACGACGGGCTATGTTCATGGAGGCTGCTCACCGCTGGGCATGAAAAAGGAGTTCCCTACGGTTATTGATGCAAGTGCCGAAGATCAGCCCACGATTCTGGTCAGTGCCGGGAAAATCGGCTTTCAGATGGAGGTGGAACCCAGGGCGCTGGCCGCGGCGTTTGCGTTTCGCTTTGCCGATCTGACGCAGGCAAAAATGTAGACGTCAGTTGAGTACCCATGAGTTCTTATGTGGAGCTTATTCATCAGAACGTTCTACTGCGAAGGTAAAAAAGCACGTTGAGGCAGGTTGTCCGAAACAGGCGGGTCGGCCAGTTAAATATCTTTAATCGGGCAGACGAGGGTGTTTTCACTCAGTAAGTAATAACGATCGACCTGGGCCAGGATGGTCTTTAGGCCGAGCTTATAACCCTGGGCTTTTTCCAGAATGGCCATATGCCGGGTCATGGCTGGCTGAGGGCTGGCGGATGACTTGATTTCTATGGGATAAAGGGTACCTGATTCTTCAATAATCAAGTCAATTTCCCTTTGATCTTTGTCGCGATAGAAAAACAGGGGATAATGGACGACACCTTGGTTGCTGTAGGATTTGATGATTTCTGAGACACAGTAATTTTCTAAAATAGCGCCCGAATAGGCTCCGTTCTGCAAAGTTTCCGGAGTTTTCCACCGTCCAAGATAGGCAGCGAGACCTGTGTCAAAAAAGTACAGGACAGGAGCTTTGGTGACGCGTTTGAGCAGATTGTTTGAAAAGGTCTGGATAATATAAACAATACCACTTGCTTCCAGTATGCCTATCCAGGATTTAATCGTTTTCTGGTCGACCCCAACTTCCTGAGCGATGCTGGAATAATTGAGCTCCTGGCTTATTCGTGCAGCCAGAACAGAAATAAAGCGATTAAACAGACTTAAATTCTGAATCGCAGTTATTTGCCGGACGTCCCTTTGAATAAAGGTTGAGACATAGGAAGCGTAATAACTTTCGGCTGGGAGTGACGGCTGGCGGTAAAGTTCAGGAAGGGAACCCCGGTGAATGATTTTCCAAAGTTCAGGGTATGAGATCTCAGGTACGATTGAGTTTATTTTTTCCATGGAGGGCTTGAAAGGTGCGTTTTTTCCCTTTCCCTGGATCTCCCGCGTCGATAAGGGCTTGAGTTCGATTAACCCCACCCGGCCTGCCAGACTTTCGCTGACATTGGCCATGAGAGAAAAAGTCTGAGAGCCCGTCAGAATAAACTGTCCACTGTTTTCGCTCTGGTCGACGAGGCGTTTGATTTCAGGGAAAAGTTCCGGGCAAAGCTGAATTTCGTCAATAATCAGTTTTCCCGGGTGGTTAATGAAAAAGAGTTTAGGATCCAGACGTGCGCTTTGAACTTCATTGATGTCGTCTAAACTGACATAGCGATATTGGTCTTGAAACAATTCCTTTAATAAGGTCGATTTGCCAACCTGCCGAGGTCCGGTTACCAATACGACCTTAAAAGAATGAACTAAAGTTTTAACGTGTTCTTCGATTTCGCGCCTGATATATGTCATATGTTGTGTCCTTCAGGAATCTGATTCAACGCTCGGTTCATTTAAGATTCCCATTCAATTTTCCGTCAATTCCGGAATCTGATTCCATTTTAGACGAAATTTAATAGTATTGCTACTGCCTGAGCAGCTGTGAAACATAAAATGATGAGTTCCAAGCTATATTCGACAGCAAATAATAAAATAGTATATAATATTTTTTAAAATTTTATTGTTAAGTATTTCAAAATGTTAGCAAGCTTTTTTACATTTTAGGAGGAGGGTAAAATGAAAATATTTAGAGCTATTCTCTGTTTTTTGCTCGTTTTAGTCGTATTTGGATCGGGACAACATGTTGTTAGAGCTGCTACTGAATGTACCTTTTTTAAGAAAGCATTATTTTCACGAATATAAAATATATATGATAAAACAAGGTTCAAAACGCATCTTATTATTTATATGTTTTCTCATAGCCTTGGGGGCACTCTTTATTTTGTTTGAGGAAATTTGTACATCCTGTCATCATCATTCCGACACCATGCTTTTGTGCGACAAGGATTTGGTACTCCCGTCAGGGATAGGTCCTCTTCATATTGATCATCTTGATGACCTGGAATATCGTGTGGCCACTCGTGAAGATCGACTTCGGTTTAATCTGCCTTTAAGAGAAGAAGATATTTCAATATGTGATAAGGATATCGGGGAATATGTTGGAGATGTCACGAGCGCACCAGTAGGAGCGTGTCGGGAACTAGTAGGAAGTAAAGTATATCGTTATGCAAATTATCCCAGGAGCAATGCGATTCTTATATTGAAGAACCAAGGCTCATATCACCTCATATGCACAAAGGGATATAAGATCAGCATCCCGGAGGGAACCACCATTAATGCTGCATTAATGAAGTACGAATGTCCACAAAAGGTGATAAAAATTGAGGTTCGAGGTCAGGACGGTTCACTGATCCGCCTGATCAAAGAACAAAATACAATTGTGAAAATAATAGAAAATATCAGGGATTGCAAAAATATAGGTTACGACAAACAATGTCAACGTTTGCAGCAGGTTTTAAATGACTTAAGATGGCAAGGTTTACCCAGTAATCATGAAAAAGTCAGCCAGTTGAAACGTGAATCTTACGACTTCAGTAAAGTGACCGAAGAAAGCATTAGCTTACGCTCTGAGATAATAGGCACAGAGGGTGAGATTGAGGCGCTGTCCGAAGATGATAAGACTGCTGCGAACTTGCAAAAAGGGAACTTCCACTTGTTCATTGAATTAGAGGAAGGTTATGAAATAGAAATTCTTTATGTACCCCTTTCACAGACTTATCTGGCTTTTGACGGAGCCTTTGACATGACGCGAGATAAGAGTTCTTCATTAAAAAACTATTGTTACCACAATATTTTTTCCATTGATTGCGTAAGGGGGCAGTCTGAGATTGCCGTGCATAAAAAGAGGACTGCCCCTCAGCACTTTCGTGTTTTTGAGGGACAGTCCTTTTGTTCAGCTTTATGGAGGCTGAGGCTTACTTGCTCTTTTTGCCGAGGATGTCTTCGGCGAGGGCGTCGGCAAGGGCTTCCATGTCGCTGCGATTGCCTTCGTTGAGGGCGGAATTGACGGTGACACGGTCACTCATGATGTCCATGGTCTTGCACTGCGTGTTGAGCAGTTCTTCCATGAGGTCGCCGGATTTAGCGGCCCAGGTGCCGTTTTCAATCAGGGCGAAGGTGCGGTTCTGCACGTTGAGGGCGGCCAGATCCATGAGGTAGTTGTGCATGATGGGGTAGATGCCGAGGTTGTAGGTCACTGAGGCCAGCACGACATGACTGAGACGGAAGGTCTCGGAAACGAGCTGCGACATATGGGTGTTGGAGACGTCGTAGACGACGACATTGTGCACGCCGCGCTCATGCAGCAGAGAGGCGAGAACCTGGGCCGTGTAGGCCGTGTGGCCGTACATGGAGGCATAAGCGATCATGACGCCCTTTTCTTCGGGTTCGTATTTGCTCCATTTGTCGTATTTGTCGATGAACCAGCCGAGATTGCTTCTCCAGACCGGACCGTGCAGCGGGCAGAGCATTTTGATGTCGATGGTGCCGGCTTTGGCGAGAATGGCCTGAACTTGCGGTCCGTACTTGCCAACGATGTTGGTGAGGTAACGGCGGGCATCGGGCAGCCAGTCGCGCTCAAAGTTGACTTCGTCGTTGAAGAGCACGCCGTCCAGAGCGCCGAAGGTGCCGAAAGCGTCGGCCGAGAAGAGCACGCCATTGGTCGTGTCAAAGGTCATCATGACCTCGGGCCAGTGAACCATGGGGGCGTAGACAAAGAGCAGATTGTGTTTGCCGAGCGAGAGGGTGTCAAATTCATTGACAACCTGCTTTTTCGCATCGCCAAAATCAAACTGGAATTGATCCATCATCTGGAAGGCCTGCTCGGTGGAGACAATGGTGGCTTCCGGATGGACTTGATGAATCAGGCCGATGGAGGCACAGTGATCCGGCTCCATATGGTTGACGATGATGTAATCGAGTGGACGGCCAGCAAGGGTCTCTTCAACATTGTGCAGGTACTCATTGCCATAATTCCAGTCGACGGAATCGAAGACCGCGGTTTTTTCGTCCAGCAGCACGTAGGAGTTGTAGGACACGCCGCGGGGGATGGGGAAAATGTTTTCGAAAAGGGCGGTGCGGTGGTCATTGGCACCGACCCAGTAAAGATCATCACAGACTTTGCGAACGTTGTTCATAAGATTTCCTTTCTCAATTTGCTGTGCTCAATTAGCTGCGGTTCTTCTGGAACTGAACTTTAATGTAGTGCGATTTTTCCTTGTTGCATTCGGGGCAGACCCAGTCGTCCGGGATGCGCTCAAATTCGGTACCTGGTGCGACGCCGTTTTCGGGATCGCCGTATTTGGGATCGTACTCGTGTCCGCAGCCCATGCAGACCCAGACGCCGACAGGAGCCAGCTTCTTCGGCAGGACTCTTCTCTTGCGCTTGAAGGCCGGAGCGGGCTTCTTCTCGCCTTCGCCAAAGGCTTTAATAAGCAGCGGCATGATCTCGTGCATATCGCCGACGATGCCGTAATCGCAGTTCTTGAAAATGGGTGCGCCTGCGTTGGTGTTGATGGCGACGATCGTGCTGGCATCCTTAATGCCACGGAGGTGCTGGTTGGCGCCGGAGATACCGAGGGCAAAGTAGAGGTTACCGCGGAATTTCTGGCCGGACATGCCGACATAACGGTTGAGCGGGAGGTATTTCAGCGTTTCGGCGACGGGACGGGAGGAGCCGAGGGCCGCGCCAGCCGCGTGAGCGAGCTTTCTCGCAACGTCCATGTTGGCCTTGTCACCAATGCCCTTGCCGACAGAGACGACACGTTCGGCATCGACGATGGGGGTATCGACAGGAATGCCGACGCTGAAGTCATAACCGTCTTTTTTCAGAGCGGCGACGAGCTGGTTGACAGCTTCCTGGGGCGTACCTGTGAAAATCTGGTTTTTGCGGATGCCGGTAATGGGCTCAGCTTTTTCAACGACAGCCCTGGCCTTTTTCGGCGGGCGGCCAATGATGTGATTGGCAATGACGAGCCGCATGATTTCGTTGGTGCCTTCGTAGATCATCGTGATCTTGGCGTCGCGATAGAAGCGCTCGACATCAATGCCCTTGATGAAGCCGCTGCCGCCATGAATTTGCAGGGCTTCGTCGACAATCTTGTGGGTGCAGTCGGAGGCATAAAGTTTGGCCATGGCGGCTTCCATGCTGTAAGGCTGGTGATTGCTCTTCAGCTCGGCTGCGGAGTAGATCATCAGGCGGGAAGCACGCAGCTGGGTCGCCATATCGGCGAGCTTAAAGCTGAGGTTTTGCTGGAAGGCGATGGGTTTGCCAAATTGGACGCGCTCTTTGGCGTAAGCGAGAGCCGCTTCATAGGCGCCCTGGCCGATGCCGAGAGCCTGAGAGGCAATGCCGATACGGCCGCCATCGAGGGTCTCCATGGCAATGCGGAAGCCCTGGCCCTCTTTGCCGAGCAGGTTTTCCTTAGGCACTTTGACGTTGTTGAACATAAGTTCAGCTGTAGAGGAGGAGCGGATGCCCATCTTGTCGTAGGGATCGCTGAAGCTGAACCCCTCCCAGCCTTTTTCTACAATGAAGGCGGAAATGCCTTTGACGCCGATGCCCGGAGTGGTCACGGCAAAAACGACATAAGTGTCGGCTTTGGGTGCGTTCGTGATGAAAACTTTGCCGCCGTTAAGGATATAGTAGTCCCCGTCGAGTTCGGCAATCGTTTCTGTGCCGCCGGCGTCGGAGCCGGCATTGGGCTCGGTCAGACCGAAAGCACCGAGCTTTTCACCTTTGGCCAGGGGAGTCAGATATTTCTTTTTCTGCTCTTCCGTGCCGAAGGCGGCGATAGGATAGCTGCCGAGTGAGGTGTGGGCGGAGCAGATCACGCCGACCCCGCCATCCACGCGGGAGAGTTCTTCAACGGCGATGGCGTAGTAAATGGCATCGAGGCCGGCGCCGCCATATTCCTTCGGATAGGGAATCCCCATCAGGCCGAGCTCACCCATCTTTTTGACGATCTCGTCCGGGAACTGATCGTTCTGATCCAGGCTGAAAGCGAGTGACTTGATTTCTCCTTCAGCAAAGCTGCGAACCTTCTTCCGGAACGCTTCATGCGCTTCAGTGCATTGATACAGCATAGCAATCCTCCTTATCAACTTATCAAAGTGGACATATTTCGTCTAACTTCGTTCATTATACGCTTTTCACGACAAAAAAACAGAACTCTCAAACAATTTTGAAGGTTTTGACAATAATTATACTGGCTTTGTCGAAGGTTTAAAGGCTTTGATGAGTGCCTGCAAGCTTTTTAACGATGGTATAAAAGCTCTGACGAAGGCATCTTTGCGACATGAGCTCCCTGCGGCAGGCTATTTTTACAACGCGATATTTCTGCTGCGGGAGCCTTTCCGCAGCGTGTTTTTCTTTGAAGTTGATTTTCTACAACGTGGGATTTACTGCAATGTGAAAAGCTTTTTGTTATTATGATTAAAATTATTATTGTTGCCTTTTAACGACGGCCACAGGTGGCCGCCCTGTGCAATTTGGGAGGTTTAAGATGGGACTTATTAAAGCATTTGCGGGCGCCGTGGGTGGCAGCCTGGGCGACCAGTGGCTGGAGGCTATCGAGCCTGCCGAAATGGGCGAGGGCGTGGTGTGCTGTGAAGGGGTGCGGGTGCGCAAAGGCGACCGCCGTGACAGTAACACCCGGGGGACAGAGGATGCCATTTCCAATGGCTCGCTGATCCATGTCTACGATATGCAGGCGGCTCTACTCGTCGATAATGGCAAAATCGTGGATTATGCTGCAGAACCCGGTGTTTTTAAAGTGGATAATTCCTCATTGCCCTCGCTTTTTAACGGCTCCTTGAAGGACTCGGTGAAGGAGAGCTGGCAGCGTTTTAAATTTGGCGGCGCAAACCCCACGAAACAGGTCGTGTACTACATCAATCTGCAGGAAATCAAAGGCATTAAATTTGGTACGCCGAACCCCCTGCAATATTTTGATAATTTCTACAACGCGGAACTCTTTCTGCGCTGCTTTGGCACCTATTCGATCCGCGTGGTGGATCCGATTCTCTTTTACCAGCAGGCCCTGCCGCGCAACGCCCGCAACGTCCACATCGACGAGATCAACGAGCAGTACCTCGCGGAATTTCTGGAGGCTCTGCAAAGCTCGATGAATCAGATGTCCGTCGATGGCATTCGTATTTCTCAGGTGACCTCTAAAATGCGCGAACTTTCGCGCTATATGGACAACACGCTGGATGAGGACTGGACGAAACTGCGCGGCATTGAGGTCGTTTCCGTCGGCATCAGCAGCATCAGCTATGATGATGAATCCAAAGAACTCATCAATATGCGCAACAAAGGCGCGATGCTGGGTGATCCCAATGTGCGCGAAGGCTATGTGCAGGGTTCTATCGCCCGCGGCCTCGAGGCAGCAGGCTCCAACGAGGCCGGAGCTGGAGCGACCTTTATGGGCATGGGTATCGGCATGAATGCCGGAGGCAACATGATGGGCATGGCCTCTCAGGCCAATCAGGCTCAGATGCAGCGGGAAGCCGGGAATGGAGCCGGTCAGCACGGCGGCGCTGCAGCGAACGCCGCTGCTGCAGATGTCTGGACTTGCCCCCAATGCCAGGCTCAAAACGCGGGTGGAAAATTCTGTTCTAACTGTGGCGCGAAACGTCCCGAAGCCCAGGTCGGAGGATTCTGCCCGAACTGTGGCCATGCACTGGGCGAACCCAGACCTAAATTCTGCCCTGAATGCGGGCAAAAGCTGGATTAAGCCAGAGCAAAACAGGTGAAGAGGCCGCGAGTTGAGAGCCAGGCTGTAGATGTTACAGGAGTCATGTGATGAGCACTGTTAGTTACAAATGCCCCAATTGCGGCGCACCCCTCAGCTTTTCACCGGAAAGTGCTCAGGTGAACTGTGATTTTTGCCGCAGTCACTTTACGGTTGAAGAGGTCGAAGCCTTTAATGCCAGGGGGCGAGAGGCGGCCACGGCGCGCGAAGCCGAACGCAGGCAGCGCCAGATGGGCGGTGAAGGCACGGAACAGTCTGCTGAGCAGGGTCCCTCCAGTTCCGAAAAGGCCTGTATGCGCAGCTATCACTGCCAGAGCTGCGGGGCCGAGGTGGTGACCGACGATACAACGGCGGCGACGAGCTGCTACTACTGCCATAATCCCATCATTCTCGAGGATAGGGTATCGGGCGAATTTCAGCCGCAGTTCATTCTGCCTTTTAAGATCAGCCGGGAGGAGGCGGAAAAGATACTGCTCTCCTGGGCCGGTAAAAAGACTTATGTTCCGAGGGCCTTTACCAGCCGGTCTCAGCTGGAAAAGCTGACGGGCATCTACCTGCCTTTCTGGCTGGCAGAGGGCACAGTAGAGCTGGATTTGCAGGGTCAGGGTGAAATTTCGGAGAGCAGGCGCTTTTCGAATGAAGAGCGCATTACGACCTCCGTTTATCGCTTCAGCCGTCAGGGCGAGGTAAAACTGCCCAATATGCTGGAAATGGCCTATCTTAAATCGGATAAAGTGGATCCTGAACTTGTCGAGAGTGTCGCCAGGTATCAGCTGGAGGAACTTAAACCCTTTGCGCTACCCTACCTCAGCGGCTTTTTTGCGGAGACGCGCACGGTGAATGAGGACGAAGTGCGCGCCCGGTTTGAGCAGCGCATGGAAGCCTATGGAACTGAAATCGCCAGGCAGAGCATGGACCGTTTTGACAAAGTAAGGCTGGACAGAGATGAGCACGTCAATAAGGTGGATAAGCCGCTCACCGTCTTACTGCCTGTCTGGATCATGACCTATAAATTCGTTGGAAAAACTTATGTCTACGCGCTGAACGGACAGACCGGCGAGGCCTTTGGCGAGCTGCCGCTGGATCAGAAAAAACTTGGCCTGAGCAGCCTGGGCATTGGTCTTCTGGTCGTGATCCTGCTCCTGCTGCTTTTGTACTATTTCTTTTAAGGAGAGGGAACCGATATGAAAGCGTTGAGAAAACAAAGGCCGGGCTGGATTGTCCGGACTCTCCTGATGATGATGCTCGTCCTGCTCAGCATCTCACTGTTGTCTGCCTGCCGGCCTGTTCTGGCGGAAGAAGCCGAGTGTCGCGCTCAGCGTGTCTTTGACTTTGCCGAAAAACTGAGCGTAGAGGAGAGGGTTGAATTCGAAGAGAGAACGGCTCAGATCGCCAAAGAATACCAGCAGGACATTCTCCTCGTGACGACCGAGGATACCGAGGGAAAATCGACGATGGACTATGCGGACGATTTTTTCGATGAGTGGATGGGACGCATCAATGCGGATGGCGGTGTCATTGTGCTGGACCTCGAACACCGGCAGCTTTATTTTTCCACATCGGGTCGCTTGATCGACATTCTGCCCGACCTTTATATCCAGGAGATCCTCGACGCGGGTCTGCCCGATCTGAAAGCGGGCGATGTCGCGGCGATGGCGAGAAAGATGTTCGCTAAGACCGAAGGTTTCCTTGCGCGCGGCGTCCAGGCTAATCAGTTCAGAGAAGAGGGAACTTATCTCGATTTTGACCCCAGGGCTCCACGTCCAGGCACAGAAGCGGCGGTTCCGCTTCCACGTGACCTCAATCCTGGAGAGCTGGGTCTTGGCGCTTTGGGAGGTCTGGGCAGCGGTGGCCTCTTCTTTATGAAAAAAAAGAGAGACTATAAGTCGAAATTTCGTCCTTTGTATTACAGCATTGCCGCCAACGGTATCGTCTCGATGAATCAACTGGATGACGAACTTATCGACACCAGGGTTCAGGTGATTCCCATTGTCAAGGAAAGTTCATCGGGAGGGTTCTCTGGTTCTTCTGGCCGCAGCAGTACGCATATTGGCTCCAGCGGCGGCACGCATGGCGGAGGTGGCGCCAGCTTTTAGAAGCAGCACGGCAGCGAAAGGTTTTACAGCTTCTTTGAAGGGTTTCATTTGGGGTTTCTCCAGCGTACGATCCTGCTCTTTAGCTCTTACATGACGGATCATTTCAGTCGTGCAGGAGCTTTTTTATCAAGGGCTAAAACTTATTTAACATTCAGAGTCTTGACTGGATTTATAGGGTAAACCTAAACTGATTTGGATCGTTGCGCCGTCCAGGCTCCTGCATTCGCAGGGGTATTCTGGGAACGCAGAGCTGAGGCTTAGCCCTGCGCGTTTAAAGCAAAGCTTTTTGAGAGTTTTTTAAGAGCCTTTTGAAAGGAATCAAGCATGATTATAGAAGTCAGCCAATGTGTCAAACGGTATAAGGAAGTGCTCGCTTTGGATCACTTCGATTTTACGGTGAAAGAAGGCGAGATTGTGGGCCTTCTAGGGCCAAACGGCTCGGGCAAAACGACCCTGATTAACTGTATCCTTGCCCTGCTTAAATACGATCAGGGGGAGATTAAACTTTTTGGCCAGGAGATGCGTCCGGATGCCTGGGATATTAAGGCACGGATCGGCGTTGTGCCTCAGGAGCTGGCGCTGATGGAAAATCTGACGGTGCGTGAAAATATTGATTATTTCTGCGGTTTGTATGTAGATGACAAAAAGCGCCGCAAAGGCCTGATTGATGAGGCTATTCACGTTACCGGTCTTGAAGGTTATGAAAAGTTTTATCCTCGTAAATTGTCCGGAGGTCTCAAGCGGCGTCTCAACATCGCCTGCGGCATTGCCCACAAGCCTGAGCTGCTCTTTCTTGACGAACCTACGGTGGCCGTCGATGCCCAAAGCCGCAATTTTATCCTGGAACAGGTCCAGAAAATGAATGCAGAGGGAACTACGGTGGTGTATACGACACACTACCTGGAAGAGGCGCAGCAGATCTGCAGCCGCATCATTATCATGGACAAGGGGAAGAACCTGGTCAGCGGCAGCACCGAAGAACTGCTCAGCAGCATAGAAACTTCGGAGAAGATCCATCTCTCTCTGCAGCACAATAGCGAAGCGTTCCGCGAAGGAATTTCTCAGCTGCCGCAGCTGCTGGAATTTTCTGAGGACAAGGATCCCGGCAGCGGCGAGACACGCTATACCTTGAAATTTGCCAAAAGCAACAATAATCTGCTCCATCTCCTGCACTACATTCAGGAGCAAGGTCTCGAATACACTCAGCTCTACAGTGAACGGCCCACCCTGAATGATGTCTTTCTTGAACTTACGGGAAAGGAGCTGAGAGACTGATGAAAAGCATTCTGCGCAACAGCGCTTTTTTCCTGAAGGACGCTTACCGTGCACGCAGCACGATCTTTTGGATGATCTTTTTTCCTCTCCTGTTTATGATCTGCATGAATTTTGCTTTTGCCGGTTTCAGGGATGTTGAGGAGCACCATATTGTCCTGGGTGTGGATGCGCAAAACCCGCAGCTCAAAGGGCTTCAGGCCATGGACGAGGGCCTTGATCTGATCAGTCTGAAGCTGCTCAGCGAAGAGGAGGCGGTGTCTGCTCTCGAAAATAAAGAGATCACCGCTTTTGTGAGAGAGGATCTCGACCTCGATATCAGCCAGGATGGACTGGATCAGCAAATCGCCCGCAGTGTCATCAATGAGTATCGACAAATCTCGCAACTGGTCTCGTCCAGCATTCAGCTGGGAGATGTGCTGAAAGGGCAGAAGGCCATTGAGAACAAAATCCAGGAACGCCTGCGGGTCATCGGCCAGAGCAGCGAAAATATGCTGCAGACCGAGAAAGCTGAGCTGGACGAGTTTCAGCGCATCTTTTACACGGTACTGGCCTGTTTCTCCCTCTACGGCTATTTCGGCGCAAGCGAAACGACCGGCCTTTTTCAGGCCAATCAGTCGACACTGGCTCAGCGCAACGTCATTGCCCCGCAGCGCAAAGGACGGGGCATCATCGCCGGTGTCCTGATGGCGCTCGTGGGAACGGCGTTATCCGTCATTCTGCAGCTTCTGCTGGTCGAATATGGGCTTGGGCTGAACTTAATTCATTATCTCCTGCCCAGTGTGGTCATCCTTCTCATGGGCGGGCTCTTTGGCATTGCCCTGGGCATTTTCTTCGGGACTTTGAAGATCAGTGCGGGGGCCAAGACCCTGGTCGGCATCTTTGTTTTTAACGCACTGGCGTTTCTCAGCGGCATGATGGGCATGGACATTCCCAATGCTCTGCAGAGACGAGCTCCCTGGCTGCTGAAAATGAATCCCCTCAACATCCTCAGTCAGGGGCTGACGCGGGTTAACCTGACGGGTAAGCTGGCCGATGCCCTCCCTGTTGTCCTGAAGATGACAGCCTTTGCCCTGCTTTTCCTGATTCCGGCCGTGTTGATTCTCGGCAAAAGCCGCTATGAGGAGCTTTAAGAGGTGCTGGTATGATTATCTTCAAAACTTTTTTGCGCCTGCTGCGCCGCAGTATCCCCCTTATCCTCTCCTACAGTCTGATCTTTTTTCTTATCAGCGCTCTGAATGCCAGCAGTCCTGCGACACAACCCGCGAGCCTTGATCCTGATGAACCATACGCCATTCGTATTCACGTGCAGGATCTGGATCAGACGGAGGCTTCAAAAGCTTTTGCCGCGTATCTGAATTCTCGCTTTATTGCAGTCAATTTTGACGGCAGCGATCAGGAGCTTTATGAATTTGTGACTTCGTCCGGCATTGAAGCCGCCATCAAGATTCTGCCTGACTTTGAAAAACACGTGAGTCGCAACGAGAAGGCCGTTGAACTGGTACGCAATCCCCTGGGTCAATCGTCCTGGCAACTTGAACCGGAAATCAGCAAATATCTTCGCTTTGCCCGCGCCTCGCTGCAGGATGGCAAAATTGACAGCCAGGCGGTCACAAAAATTCTCGGCGATAACAGCACGCTGCACTTTGTGGGCCGTCATCAACGTAACGAAAAATTCCAGCAAACCTGGCTTAAAATTTTTTTCCGCTTTGCGGGTTACATTATTCTCTGCATTGTGATCTCCAGCTTTTCGCTCTGTCTTGCCAATTTTAATGAAAGCAAAAACCGTGCCCGCAGAGTTGTTTCAAGTTTCAGACCTTGGCGCTACCACAGTCAGATCATACTTGGCCTCTCCCTGCTCACGTTCTTTCTCTTTCTCTTTTTCAGCTGTGGAAGCTTTATCTTTTTTCCTCATATCGAAGATGGCGCGGCTTTCGCCCACTTCCTGCTTTGCTTTGCCCTGCTCTGCTTCGTGGCCATGGCTGCGGGCTATCTGGTCAACAATCTGAGCAGCAAAGAATCGCTCAACACGACCATTGGCAGCATGGCCCCTCTGGCACTGGCCTTTATCTCCGGAACCATGACGGGTTTGGACTACATCAATCCGTCGGCTTTAAATGTCGCAAAACTCTTCCCGCTGTATTACTACAACCTGGCTCTTGAAGGCATCGACTTCGCCCGCAACGCCATAGTGCTCTTCCTCTTCGCCATACTCTATTTCCTTCTCGCCGTGATTGTGAGCCGCACGCGCAGCTTAAATCAGCTGGGCTGAACTGAAAACAGTTGGCCTGAACTGAGTAAAAGATCTACAGGCTGGACTAAGAGAGTTTAGTCCCTTAAAATACACTCTTCACCGTCTATGACCACGAAGCCATCTGTTGGATATGAGAAGAAAAATATAAGCATAAAAATAAACAAGAAAGAAGGCAGCCATTATGAATATCGTAGATTTCAAGAATCTTAAAAATAAAAAAGAAAAAGTGCTCGTTGCGGTCCTGAGTCTGGCTATGGCCGCCCGCCTGACAGGATCTGTGCCTGCCGTGGCTCAGGCTGACCCGATTTCCGACCCGCCGGCCATTGAATATCAAATGGAAAGTGAAGAAACGACGCCGGTGGCGGAGCCAGCAGGCGCTCCTGCTGAAAGTGAGAATCCGGAGCTGACCTTTTGGGGCTTGCAGCGCCGCCTGTGGACCCGCATGACTCCGACGGAAGCAAGCATCTGGGGCCGTTTGTGGCGACCTTTGGCCTGGCTTTGGGCACTTATTTTAACGACCCTTTTTATTTTAGTCTGGCCTCTGCCTCAGCTATTGGCCAAAGCGAAACATCAATTTTTCCGCTTTGTTTCGAAGCCCCATTTTGCCCGCCTTTCCATTCTTGCGAAAATTTTAGCAGGGGCGGCTTTAGTTGCGGCTTATTTCCTTATTCCTGTTGCACGCAGACCCTGGCTTTTTATTATTGGCGCCATCTGGCTGATTTTGATGATCCTGGCTTTCATTTTTTTGCCTCGCAAATCCGGTCAAGATCGGGATACACAAGCAGAATCGGTCTGAACTTGGGCAAGAAAGAGGGCATAAAGCCGGAATTCATCCCTGGTCAGCTTTCTTGCCCTGTTTTACTTCGGTTCTGCTGTTCTTGAGATTGGGTCTTGCTATCCTTGAGAGCCGTGTTTGGAGATAAAAACAAGTGGCCTGGGCAGGACTCAGGCCACTTGTTGAAAAACTTGAACGAATAGTTGGTTGCATGGTGGTCAAACAGCGTTGAACCTGCCATGCATGGCATAGCTGCACTGTCTTGCGCTTGCCCCTGCTTTTCTTTCGCTTTGTTTTTCCTTATTTTTTATCCGCTCCCAGGGCCTCGTCGATGAGAGACTGCAGCTTTTCCCTTTGAGCTTTGTTGTTGATGCCTCCTACGATGGGCTCGCCAACGATCTTGCCGTTGCGGTCGACAACATAGGTGGTGGGGTAGGCAAAGACCTTGCCGGTAAATTCACCAGCTTTGCTGTCGGAGTCAAAATACACGTTCTGATAGCTGACGCCCTTTTTGGACAGAAGCTCCTTCGCCTCTTTAATCGCTTCTTTCTGGCCGTCCAGGGTAAAAGAGTTGATGCCTATGACCGCACCGCCTTTTTTGGCCAGCTCTTTATTCAATTCCTCCAGATCGCCCAGTTCACCCACGCAGGGACTGCAGGTGGTAAACCAGAAGTTGACGACGGTCACAGCGTTGCCGGAGAAGAGTTTGTCGCTGCTGACATCTTTTCCATCAAGATCCTTGCCCTCGAAGGCAGGGAACTTCTGCGACTCGTCTGCAGCCTGATCCTTGGCAATGTTCATAGAACTGTCCGCTGGCACGCTCATCTCACTATCCAGAGATTTGCGGGCGACTTCCGGGAATTTTTCTTCCAGAACAGTTAATTGACTTTCGATATCCCGAATTTTTTCTGCGCCTTCCTTCAGCAGTTTCAGCTCGTCTGCTTTAAATTTAGACTTACTGGACTCAATGGTTTTCAGCAGAAAATCCCCGTAATTTTTGCCATCCTCCGACATGACCATGCCTTTGTCGGCTTCGATAAAAACTTTTTCCCAAAGTTCGGTGTTGATGGAGAGAATCGCATTTTCCTGGGACATCAGGTCTTTATGCAAGGCCACGGCCTCGTCGAGATTCTTAGGCTCGGCCTGGGCTTCACTCGCTTTTGCACTTTGGCTGTCGTTTTTTCCGCCTTTTCCGCTGCAGGCGCTCAGATTAAAGACCAGCACGAAGGCCAGTAGCAGCATGAGGACTTTTTTGATGCTTAATTTTTTTGTATTCATGTTGAGAACTCCTTTTTCTTTTGTACATGACTTTTCTTTATAGACATTCATGTCCCTGTGACACTTGTCTTTGAGGGCTAATCTTCGAGGGCTTATCTTCAGCCTGACCAAAACAACAGCGAAAACTAACGGCGTTGGTGGGACAGGCGTTGATACACATGCCGCAGCGAATGCACTCGCTGTGATTGGGCGTTTTGGTCACGTCGACATCCATCTTGCAGACCCTGGCGCATTTGCCACAGGAAATGCAGCGGTCTTTGTCGACCTTCATCTGAAAGAGTGAGGCTTTGTTCAGCAGGGCATAAAAGGCGCCCAGCGGGCAAAGCCATTTGCAGAAGGGGCGGTAAAAGAGAATGCTCAGGACAATCACAGTCAGCAGAATGGTGAATTTCCAGGCAAAGAGTGAGCCGAGGGCCGAGCGAATGCCTGTATTGGCTAAAGAGAGCGGGATGGCTCCCTCCAGCACGCCTTGGGGGCAGAGGTATTTGCAGAAGTAGGGGTCGCCCATACCAACGTCGTTCACCAGAAGCATGGGCAGGAGCACGACCATCAGCAGTAAAATGGCATATTTTAGCCAGGTCAGAGCTTTGAGCTTTTTGGTCGAAAACTTTTTGCTGGGAATTTTGTGCAGCAGCTCCTGAAACCAGCCGAATGGGCAGAGGAAGCCGCAGATGAAGCGGCCCAGCAAGACGCCCAGCAGGATGAGAAAGCCTGTGACATAGTAGGAAAAACTGAACTTCGACGATCCGACCACCGCCTGAAAGGCTCCGATGGGACAGGCTCCTGAGGCTGCAGGGCAGGAATAGCAGTTGAGCCCGGGGACGCAGAGTTTTTTGCCTGGTCCCTGATAAAGTTGCCCTTTGAGAAAATTGGGCAGATGCATATTTGTCAGAAACGTTGCTCCTGCCTGGATCCAGGTTCGAGAACGAGATATCGCCTGTGAAAGGCCTGAAAATTTTTTAGCCAATGCCCACACACTCCAAACATAATTTGATGGCTTTGCTTAAAACCGTTGCCGTCTCGCCACGCAGGGCGCCAAGACATAAGAAGGTGACTCCAATGGCCAGGAGTAGCGCCTGCAGCGCTACTTTTTTTCCGTGCTTCATCTACGTGATCCTTTCTGTTTTTCAGTTTCTGTGCCTATCCTAACGCAACGGGCATAAAGTTTCTGTTAAGAAAATGGAGCTTTTACTTGAGCGTCGACAGCTTTGTTATAATCACAAGCAGAACCCTCTTATAAATTTAGATGAGAGATCAGCTTGAAGGCTCAGGTTTTTATCGGCGTGGTTCTAAATCTATGGATTTTTCAGGCCCCTGAGCGAAAGTCGATGAGCGAGGTTTTTCATGCATCTCTTAGTCGTTGAAGATGAACGCGAACTTTGTGAGACCATTGTTCGCAGCCTGCGGCGTCTTGCCTATAGTGTGGATTATTGCTATGACGGGGAGGCGGCCCTGGAGCTGCTGGACGTCGAACACTATGATCTGGTTGTGCTGGATCTCAACCTGCCGCTGAAGGATGGGATGACGGTCCTGCGGACTCTGCGGGAGACCGACCAGGAGACGCGGGTGCTGATTCTATCTGCCCGTAGTGAGGTGGAAGATAAGGTGGCAGGGTTGGATGCCGGTGCCAATGACTACCTGGCCAAACCCTTTCATCTGGCCGAGCTGGAGGCCCGTATCCGCAGTCTGACTCTGCGGCGTTTTGCCCAGCAAAGCGTGCAGCTGAGCTGCGGAGAGCTTTGCTTTGATACCCGGGCCAGGTCGGCTTCAGTACGTGGAAAGCTCCTCTCGCTCACCCGCAAGGAAACAGGTATTCTGGAATACCTGCTGGTGCATCAGGGGCGTCCTGTCAGCCAGGAAGAGCTGATCGAGCATGTCTGGGATAACAGCGTGGATAATTTCAGTAACTCCATTCGGGTGCATATTTCCTCTTTGCGAAAGAAGCTGCGCGCGGCGCTGGGCTACGATCCGATTCATAATCGTATTGGCGAGGGTTATCTCATGGGAGGGGAAGAGTCATGAAGCGACTTTCTTTGCAGTGGCGGATGACCCTGATGACCGCCTTGCTGATTTGCCTGACTTGCGTGGCTATGCAGTTGCTCTTAGGCTTCTCCGGCATTCGCACCATGGATAGAATTGGTAAATCCATTCAAGGTTACAGTGACACCAACGAAGGGGAGACAGCCTTTTTTGACCCGGAGGCCACAGGAACGGAAGAAGGGCTGACCATTATTATCCAGGGAGCTCAGACCTCGTTCTTTATGAACTCTTGGCTCATCACGGCTGTCGTGACAGTTCTGAGCGGGATATTAGCCTGGTTTGTCAGCGGGCATGCTTTGAAGCCCTTGCACAGTTTTGTCGCTCAGGTGGAGAAAGTTCAGCTGAATAATCTGGGTGATATGAAGATTAACGAAGATCTCCTGCCCGAATTTCGCCAGCTCAGCCGCTCTTTCAACCAGATGCTGGAGCGCCTGAATCGCGCTTTTGCTGCGCAACGCCAGTTTACGGGCAATGCCGCTCACGAGCTGCGTACCCCGCTGGCCCTGTTGCAGGCTCAGATCGAGCTTTTTTCGGCGGAACACCCCGATCTTTCGGAAGAGAGCAGGGACTTCCTCCGCTTGATGCGGGAGCAGACCGAACGGATGAGCCAGATGACGGGTATCCTGCTGGAAATGAGCCATTTTCAGAATGTTGAGCGTAAAGATACGATCCAGCTCCTGCCCATGATTGAGGAAATTTTTACGGACCTTACTCCGCTGGCGGAAAAAAATAAAATCAGCCTTGAAAGAGAGGGCGACGCCTGCGTCAGCGGCAGTGATCCCCTGATCTACCGGCTGCTCTTCAATCTCTGCGAAAATGCCATCAAATACAACCGCCCCAATGGGAGCGTTCTTGTCTCCATTGTCCCGATGGAAAAAGAAGTCGACATTCGCGTGAGAGACAGCGGCAAAGGCATACCGTCGGAGCTTCAGCAGAGCGTTTTTCAGCCTTTTTTCAGAGTGGATCAATCCCGCAGCCGGGACTATGGCGGTGTGGGTCTCGGCCTCTCCCTCGTCTGGGAGATTGCAAGACTGCATGGCGGCTCCGTGCAGGTGGAGACCAGCTCCGCAGAGGGAACTTGCATGCTCCTCAGTTTGCCACGCGCATAAAGGACGCCCCTTTAAGTTTTCTTTTCCTTCGCCGCGCGGCGTTCCCTGAGCTCCAGGCTGAAGATGGCGCTGAGCAGTATGCCGCCGCCGAGCAGGAGGTTCAGACGCAGCGCATCGAAACCGAAAAGCACAGAGAACAATGACGCAAAAAGACTTTCGGTCGAGAGAATCATCGCGGACTGAGAGGGGTGGACATAGCGTTGCGCCAGGCTCTGCAGCCAGAAGGCCAGGAGCGTGCAGGGCAGAGCCAGCCAGAGAATGAGCAGCATCCCTTTGTTGGGGCGGAAGAGCTCGAGACGACCATCGGCGAAGATAAACCAGATGGCGGATAAAAGGCAGGCAAAGAGCATTTGCATGAAATGAATCATGGTCGGGCTGCCGCGCTGGGCAAACCAGGCGATGAGAGCTGAGTGCCAGGCGAAGAGAAAAGCCCCGAGCAGGGTCAGAATTTCCCCAATTCCAAAATGGAACTGCATGGTGTGCAAATCCAGGGTCAGCAGCAGAATGCCGATGAAGGCAATTGCGCAGCAGATAAACACAAACCTGGCCGGACGCTGTTTAAAGAGCAGCCACACCGCAAAGGGAAGAAAGAGAATGCTGGTGGCCGTGAGTAAGGCATTCATGGAAGGCGTGCAGCTGCGGATGCCCTCAGTCTGAAAAGCATAGCCCAAAAAGAGGACCAGGCCGACCAGAAAGCCTCCGCCCCAGTTTATTTTGTTCAGTTCCCGAAATTCTTTACGAAGGAAGGGAATGAGGACGAGTGCGGAGATCAGAAAGCGTGTCAGCATCATAAAGGAGGAGCTGTAGCCAACATCGACGGCCATCTTGGTGGCAATAAAACCGGTTCCCCATATGGCTGCCGTGAGAAAGAGCACGCCAATCCATAGATTGTGTTTATCCTGCTTTTCCATAAATCCCCTTCCTGATTTTTGTGCTTTAGCAGTCTGTGCCTGAGAAGCACAGGGTAGCTGCCGGGCTTCGAGAAAAGGGCCGGGGTTTGTCGATTGACAAGCCCTGGCCCAGAGAATACACGGTGAAAAATCCTCGGCTTCACCCCGCTGTGAAAACTCTGGGGGTGGGTTCCGGAACATCTTGCGGCAGCAGAACGCTATTTCTTCGCGTCCATCTCGGCGAGAATAGCGAGGGCCTCATCCTGCCATTTGGACGTGTCAGGTTCAACGTAGGCGCGGTAAATCTTGCCCTCACCATCCACAAAGAAGGTCGTAGGAATATTGAGTGCGCGGATAAAGAGACCATCTTCCAGCTCGTCAGAGTCCAGCATGACGGGCATAGCGTCAGTCAGCCCGCGCTCGTCAATGACCTTATGCGCTTCAGCCAGCACGTCTTCGTCAATTTCTTCGGCCTTGACGTCTTTGACGATGCCGAGCAGCTGAATATCATGCTCTTTGAGGAAATCCAGCTGTTCTCCGAGGAATTTCAGCTCGTTGTGGCAATCGGGGCACCAGGTCGTCCAGTAGACCACATAGGTCAGCTTGGCATTTTTGAGGATGGCATCGGTGATCGGCTCATCGCTCAAATTGTAGTCTGTGCCTTCAAAGGTCCATTTTTTGACCTTGGGGAAACTTTCTTCACTCTTCTCTGCACGGAAGCTCTGCATGTTTTTCAGCAGCTCTTCACAGACCTTACGAACTTTTTTAAAGAGTTCGGCATCCTCCGGAGTGGCCAGCGGTGTTTCAGGATCTGCAAAAACCAGGAGATATTGGCTCAGGCCATCTTCTTCGAGAAGTTTCTTGATCTCTTTGACAGGAGTCGTCACAAAATCAGAAGCCTTCTCCAGTTCTTCGCGGAGGAGCTTTTCGCGTTCTTCTTCACTTTCGGGCAGTTTGTCGCTGCGCAGGTTCACCACCTTGAACAGGGGAAGATCGAACGGCAGGACTTCTTTGTCCATGCGTTTTTGGTAGTTCTCACGATTCTCCGTGACATCGTACTCAAAACGAATGTCTTTGGCGAGATCAAGGGTTGCCTGGGGACGGAAGTAGAAGCCCCGGCTGGTGTAGAGGCGATCCTCTTCATCGGCATGAATTCCGTCTGTGCGAACTTTGACGTGTTCGTCCTTGAGAATCTCGGGGAGCTCATACTTCAGACCGAGAGGCCAGACACAGAGAACGCCTTTTTCGCGTTCTTCTGCACTCAGGGTGCGGGGATCTGTTTTTTCACTCACGTCTTTTTCTCCTTTTTTTTCACTTGAGGAGGTTTCGCCAGCTTCTTTGCTTTGGCTTTCATTCGCTTCGGCTGAAACGACAAGAGTTTTTGCGCTCAGGAGCAGACTGCAGCTGAGCACAAAGCTCAAAACTAAGCAAAAAGCGCTTTTCAGGGAAATCATCTTCATTTTTTCCTCCAATTCGGAAGCGGCAGCTTCACCTTTAAATTCTGGTTGGGTTTCTGTTGCTTTGCAGCTCATACACATCTGCACGTAACGGCTCAAACGGCGCAGTTTACGTGGCAAAGCGAACGGCTGCATAAGAAATCTATATTTTATTATTCTCAATTATAAGCGAAGACGGCGTCTTTGCCTATGGGCTGGCTCCTGCTGTAAAATCGATCATTTTTCCACGAACATTTCCATGACGACATAAAGCGAAGTTTCATAACAAGTTTCATAATAAATTTCATTAGGAGTTTTAGACATTTAGAGCGCTTTCATGTCTCGATTTGCAGTCCCGCCTGCTTAGCCTTAAAATGGTCGAAAATGTCTTTGTGAATGAAGACCTTTCAGGAAAGGTTTCAGCATGCAACTCAATATCACCACAGATTATGCCGTTCGGATTATGCTGTACCTCAGTATGAGGGAGGGAGAGAATCTCATTACCTCAAGCGAACTCGCTGAGCAATTGGTTGTCCCGCGGAGCTTTTTGTATAAAATCGGCAATAAACTTTCCGAAGCCGGCCTAATCGTTGTTAAACCAGGAGTGAACGGGGGTTACCGTCTTGCTCGACCGGCTGAAACCATGACCCTTTTTGATGTCATTCGGGTGATGGAACAGAGCAGCTATATTAGCCGTTGTCTGGAGAAAGACGCGTACTGCAGCCGCTGTGCTGCAGATCACTGTCCCGTGCGCCGCTTTTATCAGGGGGTACAGGAAAAAATAGAAAAGCTGTTCTCCTCGATCAGTCTGGCTGAATTGGCCTCTGACCGTGATCACGAAGAGTGGATGAATGCGGCCAGGCCTTCCAGGACTGGCAAAATCAGCTAAGCGTTTTTCGAAGATACCAGCTGAATCAGAAGAGGTTTTTGACCTCAGAAAAGAGTTCGGCATTTTCTTTGATCACTTTTTCGCTGCCGAAAACGGCGAAGTGATTCTGCTGAAGGACTTTGTCCAGGATTTCTGCTTTGCTGCGAATTTTCTGCAAATTACAGCTGAGAACAGCTTCGCGTTCGCGCTGCAGCTGTGCCAGGCTGAGCCCTTTATAATGCCGGGCGATGGCCAGATTTCCCTCAAGAGCAGGGGAACAGGGACGATCAAAATCGGCAATGGTCCCGATGATAAGACCGCGCAGTTCTTCGCTGGAAAGATGAATATGGCATAGCCATTCAGCGGCCTTTCTGAAAGTCTCCAGGCTTTCCCGGCAGTGCGGGTCCCGGTAACTGTAAAAAAGCAGTCCGCCTCTGCGGGAGATCTGACAACCCCCGCCGTAAGCGCCGCCTTCCACTCGCAGGCGCGTCCAGAGATAATCTTTCTGCAGAAGATTGCGTACAAGGTGCCAGCAGCCATCGAAAGCTTCCTCTGAAGACTGCGAATCAAAGCGACCGCCCAGAGCAGCATATTGGACGTGACCGGGGATAATGTAGGCGGGATTACCGTCCGAGCTGCGCTTCGCAGAGGGCGCTTCTTCATTTGGATGATTGGCTGCGGCGAGCGGGAAACGGGACAACATGTTTTGCAGGGCGGTGATAAGCGCCGGCTTGGCTTTTTCTTCACCGATGAAATCGACGTGCACGCGATATTTACAGAGCACACGATCCAGCAGCTCCTGCAAAGCTTCGCTGAAATCCGGAAGCTGTTTTTTCTGATCGGCGTTCTGCAAATATTGGCGCAGATTTTCATAAAAGCTGAAGCCGTCACTCTGTGAATCGGCGAGCACAAGCGGGTCGTAGTGGGAGGCTACGACTTGCATGGCGGCACTGTGGCCGCAGGAAATGAGGTCAAGCCTGCGGTCAAGCAGCTCTTTTTGAAGAATCTGAGCGATGCGTTCCCGACTATCCAGTCTGGAGAAGAGAAGGATCTCTTCAAGAAGATTTAAAGCTGCTTCCAGATTTTCCGGCAGAACTTTAAGAGAAAAACTGAGAAAGGAAGCTGTCGGATAAAAATCAAGGCCACAACTGAGGCCGCCGCTTTTCAGGAAGAGCTGATTGGTGAGTTCAGCATAGCTGTGAGAGCGTGTATCTACACGTCCCAGGACTTCTTTAAGAATGCCAAGATGGAAGAGGTCCTGAGGGCTGAGATTCTCCAGGGGGAAGGAAAAATTGAGGTAGAGGATGCCGGAGGTAAAAATATTGTAGTGCAGCAGTTGGAAACTGTTGTGGTCCGGATCTCCCGGGTACAGAATTTTTTCTGCAGAAGCTTCGCGAAAAGCGTTTTCACGGGCTAAATCTGACAGCTGCAGCAGGGGGATACGGGCCAGAATTTCAGGCTTGTCCTCACTCTCCTGCCAGGTTTTCATGGCCCGATTGGCTTTTATTTCACGCTCTTGTCCGCTCTTCCTCAGCTCTTCCCAACGGGCTGCTGCTGCGGCCTTTTCTTCCTGTGCAGCGGCCGCAGCAAAGCTTTCAGGATCCACGGGAATCTGGGTGACCACTGCATGAAAGGGATTATTCAAAAAGAACTCGGAAATCCACGCCTCCATTTTGCCGCTTTCAATCTTCGCTTTGAGCCTTTGCAGACGCTCTTCATAGTGGAGGTGCGCAAAAGGAGAAACTCCATCTGGCCAGGCGAGCATGGGCGAAAGTGAGAGCAGCAGCCCTCGAGGCAGGGACCCGCTGTCGGCTTCGCGCAACTGAAAACTGAGAAGACTGTAGGCGGCAAGAAAGAGTTCGCGGCGTTTTTCCGGAGATTCTTTCAGGAAGTCAGCCAGCGCCTTAAAAAAGACTTTTGAGACCTTTTCAGGATTGCTTTCGCGGGTCCCGGAGAGCAAAACGGTGCTGGCCAGGTCGCGTTGACTTTGAGAGGGTCCCTCTGAAACATCCTCACAAAAACCGCTTTCGATCAAGGCCCTGCGCAGGGGCGAAGATTCCAGGGAAAAAAGGGCGAGACTTGCGACTTCCAGACTGTCTTCATCGTCAAGATCAGGTTCATGAGTTCCCACAAATTGTAAAAGGGTCATGGATTTTCCGTCACTTGAACTGGCCGGGACAGAGCCCCTGAGAGGGGAGTGCAGCGGGCTTGCCAGGGGGACTGGAGGGACAGGAGGAAGGGGCAAGCTTTTTTTATTGCTTTGGAGGCTCTTATCAATGCGCTCGGCAACTTTCTTTAAATCAATGTCGCCATACACCAGAAAACAGGCGTTGCCCGGATCATAGAATTTGTGGTAAAAGGCTTTGAAGTCCTCGTAAGAGAGTTCTCGAATGGCCTTCGGATCCCCTCCCGAATTCCAGCGATAGTTGTTGTCATAAAGGAGTTTGGAACTCTCGCGCCAGAGCAGAACTGCTGGATCGCTGAGGACGCCTTTCATTTCATTGTAAACGACGCCGTTAAATTGGGGCTCGCCGTCGTCATTCACTTCCAGACGGAGACCTTCCTGTCGAAAGATGGCCTCATTTTTGAGGCAAAGCGGGTGAAAGACCGCATCCAGATAAACCTCAACGCAGGTGAGGAAATCCTTTTCGTGATAGGAAGCGACAGGATAGAACGTGCGATCGGCAAAGGTCATCGCATTCATGAAACTGTTGAGCGAATTTTTTTCGAGCACGGCGAAAGGCTCGCGGAGAGGGTAGTTTTCGGAGCCATTAAAAACCGAGTGTTCAATGATATGGGCGACCCCGCTGTCATTATTGGCCTGTGTGTTAAAGAGTACTCCGAAAACTTTATTTTTATCATGGCACGCGAGCTGAAGCAGTTTGGCTCCTGTGCTTTTATGACGGTAGATTCGGGCCTCGGACTGCCATTCCTCTATGCTCTCTTCGGCTTCCAGCTCAAAACCATAAAGGTTTCGGGAAGCGCGTTGAAGCTCAGCATGTTCCTGCCCCGTTTGTTCCTGCCCTTTTTTCTCTCTGACCATCGAATTACGGCCTCTCTTCGCTGCATATTTCAGGCCTATTATAGCAAGGGCCACTGTGTTGACAGAAGTCCTGCCACTTGCCAAGCGGACGCGGGCTTGTCAAAATGAAAAAAGGCTATTAATCCAAAAGAATGAGGGGGGCAGAAGATGAGTCTGGCAGGCTTTGCATTAGTCTTTATGGCCGGGTTGGGCTTTCTGGTGCTGGCGATCGGCAAGGGAAAGATCCACCCTTTTCTGGCTCTTCTGGCCCTTTCTTTGTGTCTGGCTCTGCTCGCTGGATTGCCCCTGTTAGACACTGCGACAGACAGCGGCCTCTTGCCGGGGGTCCTTTCGGTGATCCGTGAGGGCTTTGCTGGTACGCTTCGGGATATTGGTCTGGTCATTATTTTTGGCACTCTGATCGGCGCGATCCTGGAGTTAAGCGGGGCAGCTCTGCGTATTGCAGAAGTCGTCCTGAAGCTTGTGGGGCCGGCACATCCCGAGCTGGCTGCCCTGCTCACGGGCTGGATTGTTTCGCTGGCGGTTTTCTGTGACAGCGCTTTTGTCCTCCTGAATCCGGTACGTAAGGCCATGGTCAGGCGTAGCGGCCATTCTTCCGTGGCGCTCACCACTTGTCTCTCTTCCGGACTTTTCACGTCTCACAACCTCATCCCTCCGGCGGCAGGCCCCATCGCGGCGGCTGCGGCGCTTGGGGTCAGCGGGCAGCTCCCCCTGATCTTTCTCCTTGGAGTGCTCGTTTCTATCCCGGCGCTGAGCACGGTCTATTTTTTTTCGCTGCATCAGGGCAAAAAAATGAATGTTGCCGAAGACGAGCCGCAGCATCACAGCCGGGATAACCCTGAAATGGCTGCAGATGGTGTTGCTGAAAGAGGCCATGAAGAGGCAAGTGAGGCCCCTTCGGCGCTGCTTAGTTTTATCCCCCTTTTCCTGCCGCTCCTGCTGATGTCTCTCGGGGTTTTTGTTCGCCTTGCTGAAGCCCCTGATGCAATCGACAAACATCCTCTTATTCTGGAGTTTCTGAGCTTTTTATCTCAGCCTGAGCTGGCTCTGGCACTTGGCCTGATCGCAGCTTTTGTCCTGGCCCTGAGTTGTGGCAGGAGACGAGAACTTGGCGAACTCACAGAGAAAGGTCTGAGAACGGCCGGGCCCATTCTCTGCATTACTGCGGCTGGCGGCGCTTTAGGGCATGTCATTGTGGCTTCAGGGGTAGCGGAGAGGCTGGCTCAGAGTGCCCAGACGTTTTCCGGCCTTGGACTCTGCTTTCCTTTCCTGCTTGCGGCCCTGCTCAAGACGGCCCAGGGTTCTTCGACGGTGGCTTTGGTCACGACGGCGGGAATGGTTCAGGCGATTCTGCCGACTCTGGGACTGGATAGTCCCATCCTGCGATGTCTCACGGTTCTTGCTATTGGTGCAGGTGCGATGACGGTGACACACGCGAATGACTCTTATTTCTGGGTGATCGCCCGCCTGGGAGGTCTCAGTACGGAACAGGCTGCCCGCACGGTGACACTGGCTTCCCTGCTGGAGGGTCTGGCCGCTCTGGCAGCGGTGCTTTTGCTCAGCCTCGCTTTAGCCTGAGCCGCCCAGACCATCAGGCCTGGCGCTTCCTGAGTAAAAAACTTACAATAAACCAGGTTACATGTTTGAATACGGCTCAACAGCGGCTGCTTTGCTGTTGACGAGGAGAGGATAAGATGAAAAACGTTGATCTTGCGATTATCGGCGCCGGTATAGCCGGCATTTTTGCCGCGTATAAAGTCGTCAGTGAGCGGCCTGATCTCAAAGTTGTCGTGGTGGAACAGGGCCTGGATATTCGTCAGCGCAGCTGCCCCATTATCACGGGAAAGGTCAGCTCCTGCGTGCACTGTAAAATCTGTGCAATCATGCGCGGTTTCGGCGGGGCAGGCGCTTTTTCGGATGGCAAATTTAATTTCACCACAGAATTTGGCGGCTGGCTTACGGACTATCTGTCAGATCAGGAAGTGATGGAGCTGATCAGCGAAGTAGATAAAATCAATGTCACTTTCGGTGCATCGAAGGACGTTCATTCCACCTTTACCCCGGAGGCCGAGCTGATCCGTAAAAAGGCGCTTGGCCTGGATATCCACCTGCTTAATGCCCGTTGTAAACATCTCGGGACGGATCGCAACCGCGAAGTTCTGATTCACCAGTACGATTATTTGAACGAACGGGCTGAGCTGCTTTTCGATACCCGTGTCGAAGAAATCATCCCTTTGAAAAACGGTCAGCCGCTGGCTGTGACCAATGCGGGAATAAAGGCGGAGAAGCGGTCCCGGGAAGCCCTCTGCGCCTCCGATGCGGAGCAGGAAAAACCCTCTTCACGCCCAGCGTCGCTGAGTTCGTCCCCAAAACGTCAGGAGCAGGACTGTCCCGATCAGTTTTTGCTCAAAACCAATCGCGGGGAGATCTGTGCAACAAAACTCATTGCGGCGCCGGGTCGCGCCGGCGCCGAATGGTTTTCGGCGCAATGTGCAAAGCTGGGGCTGCCCATGGCCAACAATCAGGTCGACCTGGGGGTGCGTGTCGAGCTCCCCGCTCTTGTTTTTAAAGACATCACGGATGCCATGTATGAGGCCAAGCTGAAGTATCAAACGCGCCAGTATCGTGATATCGTGCGGACCTTCTGCATGAATCCTTATGGTTATGTCGTGGCCGAAAACACGGATGGCATTATCACAGTCAACGGTCACAGCTTTGAAGATCCTCAGAGACGCAGTGAGAACACCAACTTCGCCCTGCTGGTTTCCAACCGTTTTACCGAGCCCTTTAATGAACCCTATCGCTATGGCAAACACATTGCTTCGCTCTCCAATATGCTGGGTGGCGGCGTGATTATGCAGCGCCTGGGCGACCTTCTCGATGGCCGCCGCACCACGGCTCACCGTATGCTCAAGAGCTTTGTCCGACCTACCCTGCAGGCCACGCCTGGTGACCTCTCGCTGGTTCTCCCCAAGCGGCATATCGACAATATCATCGAGATGCTTCAGGTTCTGGATAAGCTTGCTCCGGGGACAGCGAACGCGGATACCCTGCTTTATGGCGTGGAGGTTAAATTCTACAGTGCGCGCCTCTCCCTGGATGCCAATTTTGAGACGGAGTTACCGGGCTTTTATGCCATTGGAGATGGAGCAGGGATTACCCGTGGACTCTCTCAGGCCGGGGCCTCAGGTCTGAAAGCCGGCACGGCCGTACTCAGCGAACTCCCTTAGTCACAGTTCTGAGCCATACATAAAAAAGGCTGTTACGGCTTCGTAATGGCCTTTTTCTCATCTTTTGCAGAGGAGGGGCGCCCCTTTTCGGGCTTTTCGATAAAGAAAGCGGGATGCTTGCCGCTTTATTAAAACTCTTCTATACTTCTGCTTGGAAAGACTTGAAGTTTTTCCTTTTTTCACAAATTTTTCAAATCCTTGTGTGAAACCCCGCAGAACTCGGCTTTGCGGGTTAACGGAATCAGGAGCAAATGAGCATGAATCAAGCAAAAGACCTTTCTGCCCTGCAGGCGTATAACGAGATCAAAGCCCGCAATCTTAAGCTGAATATGGCGAGAGGTAAGCCTGCACCCGCCCAACTCGATCTCTCTGCAGCTTTTCTGACCTCTGTGGATGGACAGAACTATCTTTCCCGCGAAGGGGTAGATAGCCGTAACTATGGGGAACTTTCCGGCCTGATTGAAGCCCGCGAGCTTATGGCAGCCATGCTCGGCCTGCCCGTTGACGCGGTGGTCATCGGCGGAACGTCCAGCCTTACGATCATGTACGATGTACACACCCGTCTCCTCCTGACAACGGCGCCGGGCGCTGAAAAGCCCTGGTTTGAAAAGAAAAAACGTAAATGTCTCTGCCCCTGTCCCGGTTACGACCGTCACTTTCAGATGACGGAGGGTTTAGGCTACGAACTTATCCCAATCGCCATGAAGGATGATGGTCCCGATATGGACGAGGTTGAACGTCTGGTGAAGACGGACCCCGATATTCTCTGCATCTGGTGTGTGCCCAAATACAGCAACCCCACGGGAGCAACATATTCTGAAGAGGTCTGCCGACGCCTGGCCTCCATGAAAACGGCCGCTCCGGATTTCCGCATTTTCTGGGACAACGCTTACAGCGTCCATCACCTTTATCCTGAGGCCGAAAAACAGGCCAAACTCCCAAATATCCTGGACCTCTGTGCTGAGGCCGGTCATCCTGACCGTGTGTTCTGCTTTGCGTCAAGCTCGAAAATCACCATGGCGGGCGGCGGCATTGCGGCCTTCGCCGCCTCTCCGGCAAATCTCGAATGGTTCAGACAGCAGCAGAAAATCCAGATGATCTGCTGCGATAAGGTTAATCAACTGCGTCATGCTCACTTTTTCCCAGACTTTGCTGCCCTGAAGGCGCACATGGTCCGCCTGGCAGAGCTGCTGCGTCCAAAATTCGAAGTTTTTGAGGAAGTTATGGAGCGGGAACTTGGAGATGTTACGGGGGTTTCCTGGACGAAACCTCTGGGGGGCTATTTTATCGGCGTAACACTGCCCGATGGCACGGCGTCCCGAGCCTGTGAACTGGCCGCTGAAGCCGGACTAAAACTGACCCCGGCTGGAAATCCCTTCCCTTACAGCAAAAATCCGCACGATAATTTTCAGCGTATTGCGCCCTCGTATCCGGAGCTCCCGGAGATTCGTGAAGCTGCAGAACTCTATGCCCTCTGTGTGCGCCTGGCCATAGCCGAAGCCGCAGAAAAATAATCCTGAAACCCTGGCCCTCAAACACGGCCAGTGACAGTGTCTTAAAAACTCCGCCTTGGGCTGTGTGCTCGTCAAGCAAAACCAGGCCCGCGAAACGAAAAAGGCGGCAGGAGAAAGATAGAAGGAGTCTTATGTCAACCAGAAATCAAAATTCCCGCAGTGAAATCACCCTTGTAAATCCCATGGCCAGCGCCCTGCGCACGATTGTACGTACACCCTTTTACGGCAACAATGTCGTCGAAATTAAAAGTCTGGCCGAAGCCTACTATCTCGCTGTAGAGTCTCCCGGCACCATTGTTACGGACCTTCCTGTCTATAATCCTGGCTTTATGGGCCTGCCCTCCGACGCCAAAGTGCTGCTCTTTAACGATGGCTCGGTTACCGGACGCTGCGCTGCAGCCCGGCGTATCATCGGCCAGCAGGGTGTGGATCCCGCCGACCTCAATAAGAAGGTGATGGATGCGGTCTATGATTGCCGCTATCAAACGCTCTATCATGCCACCTGCATCATCGGCCTGGATGAAGACTTTATGCTTCGGGCACATCTCCTGATTCCGGAAGGGGAGGAGAACATTCTCTACAACTGGATGCTCAACTTCCAGCCGCTTACCGCGGAATACGAAAAACGCTATAAGCAGTCAAGACCCATCGAAAATGAGGGCGACATCTACGTGTTCTCGGATCCCCAGTGGAAGCATCCCGAACATCCCCTCGGCCTGACCTATTTCGACCCCGAACACAACTGCGCCGCTCTGCTCGGCATGCGTTACTTTGGCGAGCACAAAAAAGGCACGCTGACCCTGGGCTGGGCCGTTGCCGCCCGTCACGGCTTTGCCTCCTGCCACGGCGGCCAGAAGGAAATTACCCGAAAAGACGGTTCCAAATATGTGCTCTCTGTCTTCGGTCTTTCCGGTTCCGGCAAGTCCTCCATCACGCATGCTAAGCATAACGGCAAATACGGCATTAAAGTCCTGCACGACGATGCCTTTGTCATCAATATCAAGGACAAATATTCCGTGGCGATGGAGCCGACCTACTTTGATAAAACGCAGGATTATCCCTGCGCCAGCCCGGATAACACTTACCTGCTTACTTTGCAGAACTGCGGCGCGACCCTGGATGATGAAGGCAAAATCGTGCCGGTGACCCAGGATCTGCGCAATGGCAATGGCCGCGCGATCAAATCCAAGCTCTGGAGCCCCAACCGCGTCGATAAGATTGACGCCGAAGTCAATGGCATCTGCTGGATCATGAAGGATCCGACGCTGCCGCCGCTGCTGCACGTTAAAAAGAGCGATCTTGGCTCCCTTTTCGGTGCCACCCTGGCGACCAAGCGCAGTTCCGCCGAACGCCTGGCCAAAGGCGTCGACCCCAACGCTCTGGTCATTGAGCCCTATGCCAACCCCTTCCGCACCTATGCGCTGAAGATGGATTACGAGCGTTTCAAAGCGCTGATGGACAACGGCGTCGATTGTTATATCCTCAACACCGGCTTTTTCCTCGATAAGAAAGTCAAAAAAGAAGATACCCTCGCCGCAGTGGAGAGCATAGTCGATGGAACCGTCAGCTGGAAACCCTTTGGCGATCTGAAAGATATCGACTACGCGGATATCCCCGGCTTCGAGCCTCCGTTTGATGATGCGGCTTACCGCAGTGCGCTCAAGGCAGCCCTGGAGAGCCGCCAGAGCTATGTTACGTCGCTGAACGACTTCAACCAGCTCCCCGGGGAGTGCCAGAATATCTTTGCCAATCTGGCGAAGCAGATGAAATAAGCCAGCCGGCAAAAATACTCATTAAAGGGGGAGATCAGGGGAGAGCGATGGAAAATAAAATACTGAGGAGAAAAACGGCTCCCAAGGAAGTGCTCAAGGAACGCTATCAGCTTGATCAGACCAAAGCACCGCTCTTAAAAGCACTGCAGCGCTATAAAAAAATGCGCATGGTTTCTTTTGATGTGCCCGGACATAAAAAGGGTCCGGGCAATCCTGAGCTTACCGATTTTCTCGGCTCGGATTGCCTGTCGGTGGATGCCAATTCGATGAAGATGCTGGATAACCTCATCCATCCAGTGAGTGTCATCAAAGAGGCCGAAAAGCTGGCAGCCGACGTTTTTGGCGCCGAAGCAGCCTACTTTATCGTCAACGGGACTTCGATGGCCGTGCAGGCCATGATTATGACGGTGACCCGCCCGGGCGACTCGGTCATTCTTCCCCGCAACGTCCACCGCAGTGCCATCAACGCTCTGATCCTGGCCCATGCTATCCCGGTCTATGTTGATCCCGGCCTGGATGAAGAGCTGGGTATTCCCCTCGCCATGAGTGTGGAAAAATTGCGCGAGGCCATTGAAGCCCATCCGGAAGCCAAAGCGGTGCTTATCAATAATCCGACCTATTACGGAGTCTGCGGTCATTTGACGGAAATGGTCAAGGTGGCCCATAAGGCGGGGATTAAAGTGCTCGTCGATGAAGCTCACGGAACGCACTTCTATTTTTCGCCTGAGCTGCCGGTATCCGCCATGGCGGCTGGAGCGGACATGGCGGCGGTCAGTCTGCACAAAACCGGGGGCTCGCTGACCCAGAGTTCGATTTTACTTGCTGGTAAGGGCATGAAAGGGAATCTGGGTTATATCCGCATGATCCTCAACCTGAGTCAGACCACCTCCGCTTCTTATCTGCTCATGTCTTCACTGGATATTTCCCGCCGCAATCTGGCATTGCGGGGAGAAGACACTTTTCATCGCCTCAATGAATATGCGGCCTATGCCAGGGGTGAAATCAATGCGATCGGGGGCTACAATGCTTTCGGCAAAGAGTGCTGCAATGGCGATGATTTTTATGATTTCGATTTGACCAAGCTCTCCATTCATACCCGGGCTATGGGCCTGGCCGGTATTGAGGTCTATGATATTTTACGCGACGACTATAATATTCAGATCGAATTCGGAGACCTTGGCAATATCCTGGCCATCCTTTCCATGGGTGACCGCCCTCTGGCGATTGAACGCCTGATCGCAGCTCTCTCGGAAATCAAGCGCCTTTACGGGAAGGGTCCGGAGGGGCTTCTGGCCAGTGAATATGTGGAGCCGGAGGTAATGTTGTCGCCGGCTGATGCCTTTTATTCGCCAAGTATTCAGCTTCCCTTCAAAGAATGTGAGGGGCGCATCTGCACCGAATTTGTCATGTGCTATCCTCCGGGCATTCCTATTTTGGCTCCCGGCGAGCTGGTGACGCGTAAGGCGCTCGATTATATCGCCTACGCCAAGGCGAAGGGCAGCCAGATGAGCGGAACAGAAGATATCGAACTGAAAAAACTTAATGTTATGGCAGAAACACGCGCGGAATTTGCGGTTTCCGACGTTGCTCACCAGGAAAGCAACCCCGAACTTCGCGAGGAAGAGGCTCGCGATTGGGAAGAAAGTCTACGTGAGATTGAAGAAAGCCGCCGCGAGGAGGACTAAGCGTTGAACTTCTGGTTTTCGGAACCCCACACTAAGCACGTTCGCTTTCAGGTGGAAGTGGATAAACAAATGTTTTCGCGCGAGACGGACTATCAGCGCATTGACCTTTATACCAGCCCGGAATTTGGCAAAGTTCTCGTGCTGGATGGCAGTATCCTGCTCACCGAAAAGGATGAATTTATTTACCATGAGATGATTGCCCATGTTCCCATGGCCGTGCATCCGAATGTCCGCCGTGTGCTCATCATCGGCGGGGGAGATGGAGGCACCCTGCGCGAAATCTGCCGCTATCCGGAAATTGAGCGGATTGATCTTGTGGAAATGAACGAAGTGCTCGTCAAAGCGGCCCAGAAATACCTGCCCAAAATGGCTACGGGCTTTTCCGACCCCCGTCTGCACCTGATTATCGAAAATGGTCTGCGCTATGTGCGCAGTACCAGCGAGCTCTACGACCTGATTATTGTGGATTCTTCAGACCCCTTCGGCTCGAACGAGAGCCTGTTTACACGTGAGTTTTACGGCAACTGCTTTAAGGCTCTGAACGATGATGGGATTCTCGTCAATCAGCATGAAAGCCCCTATTACAAGCAGGATGCGCGTGTCGTCCGGGAAATCCACCGCAACACCAAAGCCGTATTCCCGATCAACCGCATTTATCAGGTGCATATTCCCACCTACCCCTCGGGTCACTGGCTTTTTGGCTTTATATCCAAGCAACTGGACCCTATTGCCAATCTCGACGCCGCCCGCTGGAATGCCCGCGGCCTCAAGACCCGCTATTACAACACAGACCTGCATGTCGGCTGTTTTGCCCTGCCGAATTATGTTAAAAAACTTTTGGGAGATCTCTGATCATGAACGAATTTTTGGACGAGATGACAAGACCGCATTTTCTGGGTTGTGACGCCAGCTACGAAGAAGCCGATACGGTGATCTTCGGGGCGCCTTTTGACAGCACGGCTTCCTTTCGGCCGGGCACGCGCTTTGCTCCGAATGCGCTGAGAGCGGATTCCCTCATCGGCTTTGAAACCTACAGCCCTTATCTCGATCGCGATATGAGTGAGCTGAAGGTTTGCGATCTGGGGGACGTCTTTGCCCCGCTGGGCAATCCTCAGGAGATGTTGGATATCCTCGAGCGCCGGACCACCAGAATTCTGGCCGATGGCAAGCGTCCGGTGATGATCGGCGGAGAGCACCTGCTCACTCAGGGAACGGTTAAAGCTGTCCTGCAAAAAGCTCCGGATCTGCATATCTTTCACTTTGATGCCCATACCGACCTGCGTGAACGCTTTCTCGGCCAGGAGCTTTCTCATGCCAATGTCATCCGCAAATGTCAGGATATGATCGGGGAGGACGGGCGCATTCATTCCTTCGGCATCCGCTCAGGCGGCGGCGATGAATTTATCTACGGCCGCAAGCACCTGGATTTTCACTGCTTCGATGTGGACGCCTGCCCTGCAAGCGTTGCCGCCCTCATGAAAAAGCAGCCTGACGTGCCGGTTTATGTGACCATCGACGTGGATGTTCTCGACCCCTCGGTCATGCCGGGAACCGGCACCCCCGAAGCCGGAGGCGTCAGCTTTAAGGAGCTCATGGGGGCGCTCTTCTCGCTTGCACCGCTGAACATTATCGCTTTCGACATCATGGAACTTTCGCCGCCCTGCGATACCAGCGGCATCTCCAACGCGGCGACCTGGAAAATTCTGCGGGAGATGCTTCTGCTCTCCGATAAGTCACGGCGCTGATCAGCCCTTCATAGGGTTACTTTCACAGGATTATAAGAACAGGAGATCGTCCTTCAGAATCTTCAGAGCGGCTTCCGCATCCACGGTACTGAGCAGCCCCATGGCTGAAATAAGATAGAGCTTGTCGACGGCGTAACAAGGCGCCTGAGGGAGCAGAGGAGCAGCTTCAACCTGCAGAATTTTCTGCGGATCAGGAGAGTGGACCAGCACGCCGCCGGTGCCAAGAATCAGTCCAAAGCGGGAAAGATCTTTGCCCTTTTGAACGGTGACATTGGATTTTTGCCGGAACTCGCTGCGCAGACTGCCGACGTGCCGCTGTAAAGCTTTTACAGCGCAGAAGTGAGCGAGTTTTTGATCAACGGCGATTTCTTCGGCTGTATCCGGAATAAAATCCACGTGCTGCGCCCGGAAGGCGCAGGCCTCAGTATAATCGTAGGGTAAGGCTGCGCGCAGCCTCTCTTCACTCAGGCTTTCGTAAAGGCTTTGCGCGGAATAACGCAGGCCCAGATCGCCTTCCACCGTGCGCTTGGCCAAAGGTTCTCTCAGACCTTCAAAACGGATCAGGTTTTTTCTCAGTAAATCCGGATCAGGCAGTCCTTCGCCTATGCTGTGCACATCGGTGGTGGCCCCGCCGATGTCGATCAGGAGGAGATCACCCAGCCCTGCTGTTTTCTCCGTTCCCCGTGAAAGAAGTTTAGCGGCCTCAAGCACGGCATCGGGCGTCGGCATGAGGACGGGCCCGACTTTTCTGCTCAGTTCAGAAAGGCCTTTCGCTTTTGTGATGGTGGACATAAAAACCTGACGAATCACTCGTCTCACGGGATCCGGGTTAATCTCATTCACAGCGGGCATGACATTTTCGCTCAGATAAACCGGAAATTTGACGGAAAGAATGCGGGAGACTTCCTCGGCAACTTCGACATTACCGGCGACGACTACAGGCGGCGAGGACTCAAGCTCCAGCAGCTTTTTCGCATTGCTGAGAATATTGTCCGTATTGCCGTAGTCGGTTCCCCCGGCGAGCAGGATGATATCGGCTTTCAGACGATTGATCTCGGCGAGATCGTCGTCACTGAGAAAGTAGTGAAAAGTTTTGAGCATCCTCGCACCAGCTCCCAGAGCGGAGCGCTTTGCTGCTTCTGCCGTAAGTCCCTTGCTGAGGCCAATAGCGACCATTTTCAGACCACCGGCCGCAGAAGAACAAAAGAGAGCCTGTTGGTAAAGCGGCTCGGGAGGCTGAGGCAAAAGTCTTGCCTGCAGCTGAGACAGGGCGAGCTGAACGCCCACCATAACCGAGCTTTCTATGGTAGTGCAGGCTGAGGATTGGGCCAGCACCTGCTGTTTCTCCAGATCGACCAGGGTCAATTTACTGTATGTAGAGCCAATATCTCCCAGTAAAATACGCATACGAGCGGACAGCCTCTCCCTTTCGTCATCCTTGTTTTCCTCTTTGATTAGTGCTTTGATTAGCGTAAGATGCAAAGAGAATCAAGTTTGTTTAGATACTTTGAATGTTTTATTGCTTAAAAAGCATCTTATTTTTTCCGGAGGTGAAATTCAATGATTAAAAATCAGCAAAGTGAAGCAGCCATGAGAATCTGTCTCGATTTCGATGAGCTTCCGCCGAAGCCTGCCTTTGACCCGGGTATCCGCAGGGCTCCGGACCGCGGTTTCAGGCTCAATCAGCAGCAGACCGAGATTGCTCTGAAAAACGCCCTAAGATATGTTCCGGAAAAATTTCACAGGGAACTTATTCCCGAGTTTCTGGAAGAACTCAAAACGCGGGGCCGCATCTATGGCTACCGTTTCCGGCCGGAGGGCCGCATTTACGGCAAACCGCTCGACGAATATAAGGGCAAGTGCCTGGCCGGCAAAGCCATTCAGGTGATGATCGACAACAACCTCGATTTTGAAGTGGCCCTTTATCCGTATGAGCTTGTGACCTACGGTGAGACCGGCTCAGTCTGCCATGACTGGATGCAGTACCGCCTGATCAAAAAATACCTGGAAAACATGACCGACGAGCAAACCCTGGTCATGGAATCCGGCCATCCTCTCGGCCTTTTCCGCTCCAGAAAGAATTCACCGCGCGTCATTATGACCAACGGCATTCTCATCGGTGAATATGACAATCATGAGGATTGGGAAATTGCCGAGGAAATGGGCGTGACCAACTATGGTCAGATGACGGCTGGCGGCTGGATGTATATCGGACCCCAGGGCATTGTGCACGGCACCTTTAACACGATTCTCAACGCCGGGCGTCTGAAACTGGGCCTTGGGCCGAAGGAAGATCTGAGCGGCAAACTCTTTGTGACTTCCGGTCTGGGCGGTATGAGCGGCGCTCAGGGGAAAGCAGCCGAAATTGCCCATGCCGTGGGCATTGTGGCTGAAGTAGATCGCTCCCGCATTGAGACCCGCCTGGAACAGGGCTGGATTTCGAGGGTCACGGATTCACTGGATGAAGTGTTTGCGATCGCCAGGGAATATCTGGCGAAAAAAGAACCCATGTCTATCGCTTATCATGGCAACATCGTCGTTCTTCTCGACTACATCGTCAAAAATCAGATCCACGTCGACCTACTCTCCGATCAGACCTCCTGCCACAACGTCTATGATGGCGGCTATTGCCCGGAGGGTTTGACTTTCGCTGAGAGAACCAGGATGCTGGCGGAAGATCACGAAGGCTTCAAAAAACGCGTGGACTCGACCCTGCGGCATCACTTTGAACTGATCCGGGAGCTGGTCAGCCGCGGCACCTATTTCTTTGACTACGGCAACTCCTTCATGAAGGCCATTTTTGACAGCGGTGTCAGTGAAATTTCCCGCAATGGGGTGGACGACAAAGACGGCTTTATCTGGCCGAGCTACGTGGAAGACATCATGGGACCGCTGCTCTTTGACTATGGTTATGGACCTTTCAGATGGGTCTGCCTTTCCGGCAAGCATGAGGATCTGATCGCCACTGACCAGGCTGCCATGTCCGCCATCGACCCGAATCGCCGCTATCAAGATCGCGACAACTATATCTGGATCCGTGATGCAGAAAAGAATAAGCTCGTCGTCGGCACCCAGGCCCGTATTCTTTATCAGGATGAAGAAGGGCGCATGAACATTGCCCTGGCCTTCAACAAGCTGGTGCGTGAGGGCAAGATCGGCCCGGTGATGATCGGCCGTGACCACCACGATGTGGCCGGAACCGACTCGCCTTTCCGTGAGACCTCTAATATCTACGACGGTTCGCGTGTCTGTGCGGATATGGCGACGCAGTGCTACGCCGGCAATGCTGCCCGTGGCATGACTTACTGCACCATTCATAACGGCGGTGGCGTTGGCATCGGCAAAGTCATCAACAGCGGCTTCGGCCTCCTGCTCGACGGCTCTGAGAGGGTCGACGAAATCATCCGCCTCTCGATGTCCTGGGATGTTATGGGCGGCGTAGCCAGACGCAGCTGGGCCCGCAACGAGCATGCCATGGAAGTGGCCATCGAATTCAATAAAAAGCATACGGACGGCACCATTACGCTGCCCTGGCTGGCCGACGAAAAGCTGGTCAAAGAAGCAGTCGCCAAACTCTTTTAGAAAAACGGTATAAGTTGAAGCCTTAGCGGCTTAAATGTCTGCTCTTCAGTGAGAAATCCGCCCACGAGAAGAACCCCAGGCTTTTAAGTCCTTCACGGCTCATCGGCCCGCTCAGTTCTGCTGAACGGGCTTTTTTACAAAACCTTAACATGACCCTCCAAATCCGGCGCCGTTTTTTGTGAATTACATTGAAAAAACACTGGCTTTCCCGTAAAATTACTTCACAAATAGAACAAAGGAAGGTGTTTATATGAAAAAGACCCTGTCACTATTCTTAACATTAGCCCTCGCTCTGTCGTTTCTGCTGCTTCCCGCTCCTGCGGTTCAGGCTGAGGAGTCGGAGGTCGACAAAATTATCGCTGAAGCTCAGGGCATGAGCCTTGAAGAGCTTGCCAAAAAGGCGATCGAGGAATCTAATGGCGCGACCTTCTATGGTGTAGGCAACTCCAGCCGCGGCAAAACGGCCCTGCCGCTTTTTGTCGCATATCTCCAGACGATCGACCCGTCTTACAAAATGGATTTCGAATGGCAGCAGCCGAAGAACAATAAGATCTTCGATCAGCTGACTGCGGATTCACTCAAAAAGACTGGCACCTTTACCATGACGCTGATTCAGGATGGCAACCAGATCCAGAGCAAAATGGTCGAACCCGGCATTCTGAAAACCTTCATCCCCAAGGACTGGGCTGAAGCCAACAAGACGACGGCTGAAGAATACAAAGGTTTCCTGCCTCTGCAGACTCTGAATAAAGTTTTCATGTACAACACGACCGGCGAAAAGAAATACATGAACTGCTGGGACTTTGTCGCTGAAGGCGAACATGGCCTCTACATGGACATCGATTCTGAAATCGTCGGCAAGAATTTCCTTTACATGCTCACGCGTGAAGATTACAGTACCTGCCTGAAAGAAGCTTTTGACGCGCTCCCGGATGAACAGAAGGCTTATTTCCAGCCGACGATTGACGAGATGGCCGGGGAAACCGAAGCTCTTGGTCTCGAAGAAGTCAGCAAATACGGCCTGGCCTGGATCAAACTGTGGGTGGAGAGCTATAACCCTGTCACCGATGACGGCCCGATCTGCAATACCCTGGTTGATAAATCCGCCACGGATCAATTTGGCCTCCTGGTTTACTCCAAGCTGCGTTCAGTAGAAGAATCTGATTCCGTCTCCCGTAACAACGTTCAGGTTGCCGCTTATAACGATGGCTATAAGGGCATCGGCGGCTACGGCTATAAGCACTACCTCTTTGTGACCAAAAATAGCCCGCTGCCCTGGACAGCCTGCGCTTTCATCGCTTACATGACCTGCACGAAAGACGGTTTCTCCGCCTGGGGTAAGGACATGGGCGGTTATTCGGCCAATCCTGTCGTCGCAAAAGAAACTGAAGAAGAATATCAGCACGCCAAAGGCGGTTATGAAGGCGATAAGAACGTCTACGATGTCATGAACGACCGCGGTTACGACTGGTGGGTCGATCAGGGCAAACTCGTTCTCGAAGATCCTGAATACTGCGCTTCCGTGGCTTTCACCGTGGGCAGCTGGATTGAGCTGCTGGATAAATACAGCGGTAAATAAGCGTTTAGTCTATCTTACAGGGGTGAGGGCCTCGATTCTTTCTTTTTCTATTGCCTTATCTGAACTTGAGACCCTCAGCCGCAATCATCCCGGTCTGTCAAAGGCCGGGATGACCTGAATCTCGGAGAGGCGGCCGTCCACAGGCGGCCTCTCCGAAGATTTTTTATGAGAGGGGAGAAGGAGAGGCCACCGATGAATCAAGAATATGCGGCCCAGACTTCGGTTTTCCGGGTCAGGCTGAATAAACTCAAAACATTTTTTTCGCTTCCCCATAACGTTATCCTGGTCCTGATGTCCGTGATTCTGACGATCACCACGATTCTGCCGATTGTGGCCATTGTCAGGGACACCTTCAAGATTCATCAGGGGACCATCGATCAGTTTCTCACCAAGAAAGCGTCGGGATACACGCTGGTGAACTACGTGGATCTCTTCACCAGCCGCCTGGCCAAAACCAACCTCTGGATTCCTCTGGCCAACACCCTCCTGCTGGCCGTAGGAACCTGCGTGGTAGCCCTGCTCTTTGGCGGCATCGTGGCTTTCCTGATTACGCGGACCAACCTGGCCTGTAAGCGTTATATCAGCTCCATCTTTATTTTCCCCTACATCATGCCGCAGTGGACCCTCGCCGTAGTCTGGCAGAACCTCTTTAACTCCAATGCGGTCACGGGAACCTCTAACGGCCTTCTGGCCTCGCTCTTTGGTCTGCAGATGCCGGTCTGGTGGTGCCGCGGCCTTTTCCCCAGTGTGATGGTGCTGGGCCTGCACTATGCGCCCTTCGCCTTTACGCTGATTGGCAGCATCTTCCGCAATATGGATGCCAACCTGGAGGAAGCGGCAACCATTCTCGATACGCCGCGCTGGAGAATTCTCACCCGCATCACGCTTCCGATGGTGAGACCCGCCATTCTCTCGACGATCCTCCTGGTTTTTGGCAGCGCCATGGGCAGCTACCCTGTTCCGCACTACCTTAACTTCACCACTTTGGCCACAAAATACGTCACAATGAACTCCAAGTATACCGGTGAAGCCAGCATCCTCGCCGTGATCATGATGGTCTTCGGCGTGAGCATCATGATTGTAAATCAGTCGGCCCTCAAGAGCCGTAAAAATTACACAACGGTCAGCGGAAAGTCCGGCCAGATTTCCAAAATCAATCTGGGCAAAGCAGGCCGTCATGTCGTCGCCTGGATTCTTATCTTACTCACCTTCTTTGTGAGCCTTTTCCCCATCGTCTCCTTTGCTTTTGAGACTTTTCTGCCGAACCCGGGCGATTACTCCTTCCTCTATACGGGCAACACCCAGAACCTGACCCTGAAGTGGTGGAATACGAACGAGAACATCACCGAAAACGGCATGTATGGCCAACAGGGGATTCTCTACAACGACACCATCTGGCGGGCTTTTGTCGGTACACTGGTGGTTTCGGTCGCCTGTGCGCTTCTGGCGGGAACCATCGGCACGATTATTGGCTATGCGGTATCGAAACGCCGCCGCACGCGCTTAGCTAATTATGTCAACAACATGGCCTTTCTGCCTTATCTCATGCCCTCGATCGCCGTCGGCGCCGCCTTTTTCGTGCTCTTTTCCAACGAACACATCAACTTGTTCAATACCTTTACGCTCCTGATTATTGCCGGAACCATTAAGTACATTCCCTTTGCCAGCCGTAACGTGCTGAACTCCATGCTGCAGATCTCACCGGAGATCGAGGAATCCGCGGTGATCCACAATATTTCCTGGTTTAAGCGCATGGGCAGGATCATCATTCCGCTGCAGAAAAACTCCATCATCAGCGGCTTTATGCTGCCCTTTATGACCTGCCTGCGCGAGCTTTCCCTCTTTATGCTGCTCTGCGTTCAGGGTTTTATCCTCTCAACGACACTTGATTATTTCGATGAAATGGGGCTTTACGCTTTCTCAAGCGGCATCAACCTCATTCTCATTGTGACTCTTTTGATCACCAATACCGTGGTCAATGTTCTGACCGGCGCAAGCCTCGATAAAACTGCAGGAAACTGATCCGCAGTATCGCCGGTGGTCTTTGGCACGCCGGGCGATATCTTTTGCTCAGCAGTGCAACACGGTCGTCAGCGCCCGGAGCGGCGCAAAGTTAATAAATTCGCAGGAGACGGACATGTCTAAAATTATTCTGGAAAATGTGACAAAACGCTGGGGTGATTTCTACTCCATTGATCATTTGAATCTCGTCATCGATGATAATTCCTTTGTGACTTTGCTCGGACCATCGGGCTGTGGAAAAACCACCACGCTGCGTATGATTGCGGGTCTGGAAACACCCACGGAGGGCCGTATCACCATCGGTGACCGCGTGGTCTTTGACAGTGCTGCCGGCATCAATATTGGCCCAAACAAGCGTCGGGTCGGCTTTCTTTTCCAAAATTATGCCCTCTGGCCCAATATGACGGTTTATCAGAACATCGCCTTTGGCCTCAGCAATATTCGTGTCGACGGAAAAAAGCTGAGCAAAGAGGAGATTGACCAGCGCGTCGAGGAGGTCGCCAGGATTGTCAAAATCAGCATGTTTATGAAGCGCTATCCGGCAGAACTTTCCGGTGGTCAGCAGCAGCGTGTGGCCATCGCCAGAACTCTCGCGCCACGTCCCTCCGTTTTCTTCATGGATGAACCTCTCTCCAACCTGGATGCCAAGCTGCGCCTGGAGATGCGCTACGAACTCCAGCGCCTCCACGTCGAAACGGGGGCGACCTTCGTTTATGTCACGCATGATCAGATGGAAGCCATGACCCTGGCGACAAAAATCGCCTTAATCAATAACGGCACCCTGCAGCAATACGCCAGACCGCTGGAACTCTACCACAAGCCGGTCAATCTCTTTGTGGCGGACTTTGTCGGTAACCCCTCCATCAATTTTATCGAAGCGAAAAATATCAGCGAAAAGGCTGCTGTCAGCGACCAGCCTGCTGAGGATCCTGTCGGCGAGCGACATCGTTTTATGCAGAATCCTGATAAGTCCATCGATCTTCAGGTTTTCGATGATGTTAAGCTGCGCTTTACCCCCAAAGACCCACTCGACCTCATGGCCTGGGAAGAGCAACGAGCCGCAGACGCTGAAGCCACAGAAAAAGAAAAGCTGCTCCGAACCCGGAAAAAAGGCTATGTGGAAAAATCTAACAAAGATTTACCCTTTGCCTATCCTCTCGAACGTCTTGACGACGAAGCTTCTACAGGAAGTGAAAAAGTTGAGGCTCCGGACTTTGTCCTCGGCATTCGTCCGGAAATGATCCGCGAGCAGCGCCATCACGTCGATTCCACAGAACTGAGAGCGACAATAGAAAACGGTTTGGAGCCCTCTCAGAAGGCTGCGCAGACAGAAAAGTCTGCCGCGAACTCAGCCGAGCGTATTCAGCTCGCAAGTGCTGATGGGGTAGAAACAGATAAAGAGAGACAAAAAACGAAAGCCCTCCGCGGCGAAATCCACGGATCCATGCCCAGCGGTCGTGAAAACACCCTAAAAATTCGTTACGGTTCCTACCTGCTGACCGCTGTCATCTTCGGCTCCGATGACTTCGCCATCGGCGACGACATCGACTTTCGTTTCAGCGGCGACAACCTCCTGCTCTTCGATCGCGCCAGCGGCCAGCTTATCAGCGAGGGCCGCCTGGAAATCCTCTGAGCAAGACCATATAGCCTCTATAGATTTTTACCATGTGTCCCTCTGCCCAATGGCTTGATGAACTACCTGCTGAGCAGTGAGGGGGAGAACGCTGAAAATTCTGCGCGAAGAAAAAATGGAAACGAGAGAGCACGCCCTGTTTCAGAGTCAGTCGCCCGTGAATATCGGAAGCCCATCAGCATCGCCTGTCCGTAGAGAGATTAAAACGACGAAAGTTACCTGATCTACTTAATGATGCGTTAAAATATCAGAAGATAAACTTTGCAGAACATGTGTAGAAAATAAGAAGGAAGACCATGGGCAACTTAAGCCTTGAGGAAGCGCAAAAACTTGAAGCGCTTCTCCTGAGCTTTGAACGGATCTTTAGTTAAAGCTGTTTTTGCGCCAGCGTGGCTCGGCCATGGAAGTTTTGAGGGAATCAAAACACAAGGGGGCTTATGATGAATGTTCATAAGGATTTTCTGAAAGTTGCTGTCTTGCTCCTGTGCTGCTTTATTCTCATTATTGCGCTCCAGGGGAAGGCAGGAGATTGTTTTGCTTCGGCGGGTAGCGATGGCCGAAACGGTGGCTCTTCTGCTGAACGAACTGAAACTTCGGCTCTCAGGCTTACTAATGGCGGCAAGCAGCACGTTGCTTCTGCCGGGTTAGCCAGCGGCGCGTGCTCCGGAAGCCCGGTGACCAGTGTTCGGCCCCTTGATGATGTGACGGATGAAGAGGTCAAAGATTTTATTCGTTCGTTTCATCGCAGCGTGGTCCTCATGACAAATGAGCTGGACGTCAGCGAAGAGGAGATAGGCCGCTATCTGGATTTGGAGGACGAAAAAATGCGCATCATGCAGAATGTGTTGCTGGATGATGTGTTGCGCACGAAATGCCAGCTGTTTGAGCATCCCGAACTTGTCGATGCGGACCTGGTGGAATTCCAGGGCAGTTTGTATAAAAAATGGCACATTGAAAGGTCTGAGAATCGCATTACAGCCGATGTCTTTGAAGAGCATGACCTGGCCTCCTGGCCTCAGGAGGTCAAGGCCTATGCCCTGAAAAATGGGATCTATGCCTATCCCGAATATCCGCTCCTGAGGAGCGGTTATAAGCACTACGAGCTGGAGCTGCGACAGGGGCAGTTGAAAATTTGTGAGATGCAGGCGGATGAAGAAGCGCCGGTCTCCACTTCGGATTCCTTCAAAGATCACATGGAGAAGCTTTTTGCGAGCCTTTCCCAGGAGCAGCGCGAAACCTTTGAGTCGTTCTTTTATAAGACTTCCCGCAGCCAGATGAAAGATTATTTCCGGCAGAATGGTTTCATGCTTAAGGAGGATCAAGGCGTTATTCCCGTCACACAGAAGGACGAACGTGACAAAATACAAGATTTTCTGTTGTCCTACCACTCGACATTGGAAAAAATGCTGCAAAATCCTGAGAGTGACCTTTCTCAATTAACGACCTTCGTGCAAAAGGAGTCGAGCACTTGGAAGGGACTGAGCTATTTGCTTCAACGCGAACATGAGAAATGCCCTGAGGCCAGCGTAGCGTCAGAAGCACCTTATTATCCGGAAATGTTGCTGCACCGTTATCAGGATATGGAGGTCAAACGCTTCGGCCCCTTTGTTTTTATATCGGTTTATGAGGAACACCTCGTCCGTATCGACGGACGTGAAGTTAAAACGGGAATAGGCCCTCTGCCCAATGGTTTGATAAGCTACCTGCTGAGCAGCGAGGGGGGAACGCTGAAGATTCTGCGCGAAGAAAAAATGGAAACGAGAGAGCACGCCCTGTTCCAGAGTCAGTCTCCCGTGAATATCGGAAGCCACACAGTATCGCCTGTTCGATAAACGAGAGAAGGTTTCACTGCTCGGAGGCAGGTAAGTGGACAGTTTATATACGGTGCAGTACAATGAACTACAGCAGGAAGGAGGGGTGCGTTATGGCCTTTTCCATTCGTTTAACAGAGGAAGAAAAAGCTCTTGCAGAAAGTTATGCAAGGCTTCATGCAATTTCTCTGGGTGAAGCCTTTAAGCGCGCTTTGTTTGAACGCATTGAGGATGAGTATGATCTTGTACTGGCCGATGAAGCCTATCAGGACTATGTTGAAAGTGGCTGCAAATCGACCTCAATAGCTGATTTCTGGAGAGAGTGTGATGCAGAAATACAGGCTTGAGGTCACGGAACGGTTTAAAAAAGAATTTAGAAAATGTGACAAATATACTCAAAGAATTTTGCGAGGCTGGATTGAGAAGAATCTAACGGAGACAGCGAACCCGCGTTTACTGGGTAAAGCTCTGGCCGGCAATAGAAAGGGGCAGTGGAGGTATCGCATAGGTGATTATCGCCTTATTTGCATCATTGATGATGACAAACTCATCATCCTGGCCCTCGCTGTTGGTCATCGCAGAGAGATTTACGAGAATTAGTATTTTTGTTTTTAATTAGCTAGATATTATATTTTTGTCAAATGCCTGAATATCAGGTATTTGACGAAATCTTAGTGCCTATTCATTTAGAGATCGCTATACTAGATTTCATTTTGAGCACAAACAGCAATATACCATCTGAGCCAGATGTCTGTTTGTCAGGGGTACTCCATTGAAGCATAAAGTGCCCGCGTTCTTAAAATCGCACTTGCACGCTTCGCTGAGTTGTGATATCTTAATGAACGCTGATTTGAAAAACTAACAGGAGGTGGAAATAATGGCCAAATGTGATATTTGCGAAAAGGATATGTTTTTTGGCAGAAAGATTCGCATCACTCGTTCTCAGATTTCACGCCGCGCGAAAGTGGAGCAGAAAGCCAATGTCAAGCGTGTCCGTGTGCTGGTCGATGGAGTTCCTCAGACGATGCATGTCTGCACTCGCTGCCTCCGTTCCGGTGCGGTAAAACGCGCGTAAACTGCAGCTCGCAGCGTTGCGCTTCTTAGCGCTGCGCCTCACAGTTTTAAGGCAGAAATTCAGGACGTCCTCAGGGACGTCCTTTTTTGCGCCAGGTAGCTACCCTTTTTCGTGCAACGTTTCGAGTAATGGGTGGTTTTCCTTTGGTTTTTCTGAATTTAATGCAACTTAGCGACTAATGGATGGGCCCTTGTGCAAGAATCCCAGTAGTGGATGGTTTGGCGTGCAAGTTCTCCAGTAGTGGGTGGGTAATGAATGATCTGGGTCTTAGTTTGCCAAGACTAACCATCCACTAATCGAAATTTTGTTTGAAATTCTAAAAATCCGAAACTAAAGCAGGCATCCAGCCGAGCTTTACGGCACTGAGGTTGGTCCTCAATCGGGTAAAACCTCCACACCTTAAAATTTTGTCCACACCCTCGAATCCGATTTATTGATCTTTCGACTATGACATACCAATTCTGCCGGATATTCAGCTTTGAACGTGATTCATGCTTAGTTTCCGGAAATGATACAATAAAATCAAATCAAGGAAAGCGAAGTGCAGGAAATGATGAAAAGCCGAGACGAAGTCATCGCGGATTTGCGCGAATACAATCAGGATCCCTTTCATTTACGTCATGCCCTGACGGTTGGAGCTGTCATGTCGAATCTGGCGAAAAAGCTGGGATATGAAAATGAAGCTAAGTTTTGGGAACAGGCGGGCATCCTGCACGATATTGATTTTGAAAAGTTCCCTGAGCAGCACTGTCAGAAAGCCCGGGAAATCCTCCAGGAGAAGGGCTACTCCGACGAGCTGATTCATGCCGTGGTTTCTCATGGCTACGGCTCCTGCAGCGATGTGAAGCCGGAAAAAGAGATGGAAAAAGTCCTTTTTGCCGTCGATGAGCTCACCGGTCTGATCTGGTCTGCCTCGCTTGTCCGTCCTTCCAAAAGTACAAAGGATATGGACGTGAAGAGCGTCAAGAAAAAATTCAAGGACAAGTCCTTTGCCGCGGGCTGCGATCGGCCGACGATCAGCCGGGGAGCCGAACAGCTGGGCTGGGAGCTCAGTGAACTCTTTGAGAAAACGCTGACGGCCATGCAGGAGACAGAAGACTCCGTCGAGGCGGAGCTGGCCCAATGGACCGATTAAAGCAGCGACCCACACCAGCTCAGAATATTCTGCTAAACCCCTGCTTTTGTTTGACTTTCATTAAAAATTTCATGATGCCCAGCGGCATAGATTTTCAGTTCGAGTCGCTTGCAACCGTGCCCGGCCAGATCATTCAGACAGCGCATCAAAGCATAGCCGAAGAGGCCGAAAGCCGGGACATGAACGATGACACAGAGGACAAGTCCGCGGAGCTTCATCGTTACCTTGTGATTTGCTGTGATGAGCAGGAAGATTTCCTTTTATGAGTCTAATGTGTTGCTTTGATACGTTTGGAAATGTGCATTTCATGAGCGTAAGGATGTGCTTATCAAGAAGAAAAAAAGGTCTCCTACACTGCTGTGAGGAGACCTCGCTGGCGCCCCAGACAGGAATTGAACCCGTATCAGCAGCTCCGGAAACTGCTGCCTTATCCATTAGGCCACTGGGGCAAGGCGCTTTTGTATTGTAGTTGAATTTATGCCGTGAGTAAAGTGAGCGAAGCCTGTGCAGCTTATGTTACAATAGATGAAGTTTGAAGACCTGCCCTTAACAAGCCCCGGAAGGCAGGAGTCTCCGTAGGGGCAGAAGCCCACGCATGGATGGGAGTCTGTTTTGAGTCAGGCTGAGGGGCAGAAATCTGCGCAGCAGCGCGAGTGTTATTGAAGTGAGGAAAGTCAAGGAGGCTGTTCATGGCTGCAAAAGTTTTGGTTGTCGATGATGAGAGTAATATTGTCGATATTCTGACTGCGAATCTGGAACGTAATGGTTACGAGGTCATTGCCGCCTATGATGGTCATCAGGCCCTGCAGCTGGCCCTGAATGAGAATCCTGATCTGATTTTACTGGACTGTATGCTGCCTGGGATGGATGGCTTTGATGTTTGCCGCAAAGTCCGCCTGCATAGTTCTGTTCCCATTATCATGCTGACGGCGAAGTCGGAAGAAATCGACAAGGTTCTTGGCCTGGAACTTGGAGCAGACGACTACATTACGAAGCCCTTCAGTGTGCGTGAGGTCATGGCGCGCGTCAAGGCGCAAATTCGCCGCATCAATTATGCGGAAACGGATCATAGCGATGATCACCAGTTGGTCTTTGGTGACCTGGTCATCGATCAGGAAGCCTATGAAGTGACCCGCGGGGGTGAGACACTCCCTCTGACCCTGCGTGAATTTGAGCTGCTGCGCTTTCTGGCTCGTTATGCCGGTCAGGTTTTTTCGCGCGAGACGCTGTTGGAAAAAGTCTGGGGCTACGAATATTACGGCGATGTCCGCACGGTGGATGTGACTGTTCGCCGCACGCGCGAAAAGGTTGAACCTGATCAGAACAACTACCGCTATCTCCTGACGAAACGCGGTGTGGGCTACTACTTCAATAAGGATTGTGCTGAGGCCTAGTCCGCATGGAAATTGTAATCGCGGTCCTGGCCAGTTTTGCGGTGGTCTCCATTCTGGCCTGGTTTCTCTGCAAAAATGAAATTAAACATGTAAGCCGTCAAATGGAGCAAGAGCTGGCGGAAAAAAATCAGAGCCTGACCCGACAGGAAGGCCAGGCGAAGATGATTCTTTCTTCCATTGATCTGGGTGTACTCTACTATGATCAAAAGGATCAGCTGGCGATTTCAAATACTGCCGCTCATGAGCTTTTGTCAGATATCCCTCAGGATTTTCTTCAGTTTCTCGATCGCTATGGTGAGGAAAATAGCCTGCGCTCCCAACTTTTCCTTGGTAAGTCCGGTGCCGATGCCATTTTGCGCGAAGGCCGCAACATGATTTATCTTAAAGTTCTTGCCGTGCGCGAAAAACAATCGGCAGCCGACAGCCATATTGCCATGCTGCGCGATGTTACGCGCCAATTTGGCGAGGAGCGGCAGCGTAAGGAATTTGTATCTAACGTTTCCCACGAGCTGCGGACGCCGCTCACCACGATAAAATCTTATTCTGAATCGCTCATTGACTGGGGTATTGCGGAGAAAACACCTGCTCAGATCAAAAAAGATGTCAGCAAAATTTATGACGACTCCATCCTGATGGAGAAATTGATCGATGATCTCTACCTTCTTTCCAGCCTGGACGAAAACAGCATCAACCGGAGTCTGCATGTCGAGGCGCTGGACTTTGCCAGGCTCATCAAGCTGATTGTGGAGCGTATGCAGGACCAGACCAAGCCCAAAAAAATTCGCATGACTTGCCACGTGGTTTCTCAGGTGCCGCCAGTTTATGCTGACCGCACGCAGCTTGACCGCATTGTCGTCAATCTTATCTCGAACGCCATTAAATATGGGCGGGAGATGGGTGAAATCCAGGTCTATGTCGGCTGTCTGCGGGACGAAGTCTACGTCAAGGTTAAAGACGATGGGTGTGGCATTTCAGAAGAAGATCAGAAGCATATCTTCGAACGTTTTTATCGCGTCGATGACTCCCGTTCACGCCATAATGGAGGGCGAGGCCTGGGCCTGGCTATCGTTCGCGAACTTGTGGAGCTGCATCAGGGGACGATCAGCGTCAGCTCGACCCTGACCCGGGGCAGTGAATTTACTGTCATGTTCCCCAGCGCTGCCAAGATGATGCGCAGTACCCTCTTTGACCTCATGCATAATGGCAGTGACGGATCTCGCCTGGCTGAAGCAGCGACCAGAGATCTGGAGGAACTTGCCCATAGACTCGGAATTGTGGCAAAATGGGCAAGCTTGAGTGAAGAAGATAAAGGTACACTTTTGGCGAAGCTTGAACAGATGAACAAGCTTAAGGCCACAGCGAAAAGCACGGGAGAGTAGGGTGCAGGCCAGGCTGGATGCGCTCCTGCTTCCGATAAAGTATTGACATTGCAGGCAAGGTCGGCCCCGAAATTGGGTCGCCCGCCTTTTGGCGTTTCGGACTTTGTTGGCTGCAGCTAAAATGAAGGAGACTTAACCTGTGAGCTCATATATCATCCGCGGCGGTAACAGACTGGAAGGCAAAGTGCGTATCGGCGGCTCGAAAAATGCTGCTCTCGGCATTATTGCTGCAGCCATGGCGGCCGACGGCCCCAGCGTTATTGAGAACCTTCCCGATGTCAGCGATATCAAGCTGCTCCTCAGTATCTGCAGTGAATTGGGTGCAGAGGTGGATATGCGTGGTCCTGGAGAAGTCCGCATTGACCCGCGCAGTGTCCTGACCCATGAGGCCTGTATAGATCTTGTGCGCAAATTCCGTGGCTCTTACTATCTTCTGGGAGCTTTTCTCGGCCGTTTTAACGCCGCCCGCATGTATCTGCCCGGAGGCTGTGATCTGGGCTCTCGTCCCATTGACCTGCACATTAAGGGTTTTGAAGCCCTTGGGGCCCACTTTGAGATGGAACAGGATGGGATTATCTCGCTGAGCGCAGATAAACTTGAGGGAGCAGGTATTTTTCTTGATCAGGTTTCGGTTGGCGCGACCATTAACATTATGCTCGCGGCAGTGCATGTGCCCGGGATGACGGTCATTGACAATGCGGCACGTGAGCCGCATATCGTCGATGTGGCCAACTTCCTTAATGCGATGGGCGCGAATATTCGCGGCGCTGGTACGGATGTGATCCGCATTGAAGGGCGCCCTGTTTTGCCCGGTAACATCAGCTATGCGATTATTCCCGATCAGATTGAGGCGGGAACTTATATGATGATGGCTCCGCTGACCGGCGGCGACCTGCTCGTGGAGAATATCATTCCCAAGCATATGGAGACCCTCTCGGCCAAACTGGAGGAAATGGGCGCTGTCATCGAAGAGGGTGGCGACTATATCCGCTGCACGATGCCGGAAGGTGCAGCGCTTCGCGCGGCCAGCTTTAAGACGCTGCCTTACCCCGGCTTTCCTACGGATCTCCAGCCCCAGGCTGTGACCTTGCTCTGCAAGGCTCAGGGAACGGGGCGCATGATTGAAAATATCTATGAAAACCGTTTTCAATACATCAGTTATCTGCGCCTCATGGGAGCGAACATCATTACTTCCGGCAAACTCGCTGTCGTTCAGGGTGGCTCCGTCTTACATGGTGCTCCTGTAGAGGCGCGGGACCTGCGCGCCGGAGCGGCCATGGTGATGGCCGGCCTCATGGCCGAAGGCGAGACGACAGTGCAGAATATTTATCCCATCCAGCGTGGTTACGAGAACTTTCTTGATAAACTGCATGCCATCGGAGCAGACATTGAGGAAGTCGGGGCTGCGGGCGTCAGGCCTGTCTGGTAAGCGATGAGTGGACTTTCCTGCTGTGCCCTGCGTTCCGGTTCGAGTGGCAACTCCACACTTTTTTGCAGCCCTGATGGCCATGTGATCGTGGATCTGGGGATCAATGGCCGGAGCTTCGTATCGGCTCTGCAGGAAATCTCTTTCCCCGAAGACCTGATTCACACGATCAGCGGCATTCTCGTCACCCACGAGCATCGGGACCACATCGCCGGCCTGGGGGTGATCATGCGCCGATACAAGCTGCCGGTTTACATGAATCGTAAAACCTTTGAAGCGGCTGCTCAAAGTCTGGGCAAAGTGGATTTGAACCTGATTCATCTGATTTATCCCGAAGAAGCTTTCGAACTTGGCGGCTTCCATATCACGCCCTTTCGCACTTCGCACGATGCAGCGGATCCCATGGCCTATACGCTCGAAAGCGAGCACGGCAAGGTGGCGATTTGTACAGATTTGGGTATCATGCAGGAGCACATCATGAGTCACCTCAGAGGCTCGCGCCTGGTCTATATTGAAGCGAATTTCGAGCCGCAGCTGCTTGCCAGCGGCCCTTACCCGGCCGCCTTAAAAGCACGCATCCGTGGGGAGAGAGGACACCTCTCCAATGAAGATTGCGCACGGGTTTGCGCCGATCTCATCCAGGGAGGGACGGAGCAGTTCATGCTCTCTCATCTCTCCCGGGAAAACAATTATCCGGACATGGCGCGTCTGGTGGTGCGGCAGGGTCTGGAAGCTGTCGGAGCTGTTGAAAATAGCGACTATCGTCTGGATGTTTCGCGGCGCTACAAGGCTTCGGAGCTGGTGCGGCTGGATTGAGGCTCGGAGCAGGAGAGTTCAAATGCCATTGGAAGTCAGCATTGTCTGCGCAGGAAAACTTAAGGAGAAGTGGCTGCGTGAAGCTTGCGCTGAATATGTGAAGCGCCTTACGCCTTATGCCCGGATAGAGCTGCGCGAAGTCGCCGATGCGCCGGATTCTCTGGGGCCTTCTGAAGCCAGAGAGCAGGAAGCCGGGCGACTGGAAAAACAAATCCCTGCTCATGCTTTGCTCATCGCTCTGGCCATAGAAGGGGATATGGTATCCTCGGAAGACTTCGCGCGTCATCTCGATGCCGCTTTCACCAAAGGAGGCAGCCGCATCTGCTTTCTTATCGGCGGATCAAATGGCCTCGCCCCGCGCCTCCTTGAGCGGGCTGATCAGCGCTGGTCATTGTCGCGCCTGACGTTTACCCACCTCATGAGCCGTCTGATTCTTCTGGAACAGCTCTATCGCTCGTTCAGGATTCTGCGAAACGAGCCTTATCACAAATAGCGATTCGTGGAAGCGACTCACGGACGCGGAATCTTCACAGCTTTCACGCAGCAGTAAGAATAAGGAGTCAAGATGGCTTTTTGGGAAAAATTCAAAAATCGTCAGCAGGGTGGACGTCAAAGACAGGAACAGGGATCTGTGAGTGAACAGGCGCTCAGGAGTTCCGGCGGGGCGGAGACTCCCTGGCTTGTTGTCGGCCTGGGAAATCCCGGCCGTGAGTATGAAAAAACCTGGCACAACCTCGGCTTCATGGTGATGGAAATTCTCAGCCAGCGCCACAAATTTCGCTGCGACCGCCTTAAATTCAAGGGCCTTGGCTGTAAAGTCCGCCTCTATGGACAGGAAGTTATTTTTCTTCTGCCACAGACCTATATGAATCTGTCGGGAGAATGTGTGCGGGAGTGGGCACGTTTCTATAAAGTCCCCCTGGACCATATTCTTATTATCGTTGACGATTTTGATCTGCCTCTGGGAACTCTGCGCATCCGCGAACACGGCAGTGCCGGTACGCATAATGGCCTTCGTTCTCTTGTAGCCTGCCTGGGCAGCGAGCAATTTCCGCGCGTGCGCCTTGGCTATGGCCCCAAACCTGAGCATATCGATATAGTTGACTTTGTCCTGCAACGCATCCCTGATGAGAAAGCTGAGACCGCCTTTGCCGCGATGACAGCTGCAGCCGATGCGGTGGAGTTCATCATCAAAGAAGGCCCTGCACGGGCCATGAGCCGCATGAATGGAGAAGCGCAGAGAGCGAAGGTCGACAAACAGGAGAAAAAGACGGCTGAGCTTGAAGGCCGGGCGGATGGCCAAAAGTGGGAAAGCCATAAGGTCAAGCAGAGCTGCAGCAAAAAGGAGAGCCAGGCAGGCCAGAGGGGCAGCGATGAAGGCGGAAATGAAGAGCGCTGATCAGACACAGGAAAATCTGCAGACACGTCTGCAGCAAGCCCTTCTCAGGGATGAGCGCCTGGCCGGGGCGGCCGGGCATTTGCGCGCTCAAAATAAGGGCCCCGTCAACCTCTCCGGACTGGATGACAGCGCCAAAATTCTGGCTGCTCTGACCCTTGCAGGCGAAGCTCCACTGCTTTATGTGGTTCCGGATATTCTTCGGGCACGTCGTGCTCTCGAAGATTTCAATGCCTTGACGCAGAAAGGCGCGGCCATTTTTTACAGCCTGCCGCACGACTTTGTCGCTGCAGGTATTAAGAGCCGCGAGGCGGAGATGGAGCGGCTGATGCTGCTCTCCAGCTTTCTGCAGGGAAAGACCGGAGTGCTGATCGTCCCTGCTCCCGTTCTGGTGGAACTTTTGCCTCCTGTTTCGGCCTTCCAGGCTGCTGAAATTGAGCTGAAAAAGGGCCGGAATCTGGACCGTGAGGCCTTCCTTGAGCAGCTCAGCGAACTCGCTTTTGAACGCTGCCGCAGCATAGAGACGGCCGGTCAGTTTGCCGTGCGCGGAGAACTCATCGACATTGGTCTGCCTCTGCTCGGCAGGGGCGAAGGAGGGACGTCTGAAGGCAAGGCGGAAGCTGAGCTGAGCGGCAAATGTTTCGGTGTCCGGCTTTCTTTTTTTGATACGGAAATTGAGGATATTCGCCTTTTTGACACGGCCAGTCAGCGCAGCGTTCGTTCGGTCGAAACTATTACCCTGCCACCGCTGCGTGAGTGGCGTGTCGCTCCAGATGAACAGCGTTCTCTGGCCGCACGTATGCGGGAAGAAGGGGAAAAGGCCGTCCAGGAGATCCTCCGCCAGGGCGGCAGCCGCGCGGATGGGACGGAGCTCATGCGCTGGGTTGAAGAAGATGCCTCGGCCGTAGAAGAAGGCCTGCCGCTCGCCGGTGTTGCGCGCTGGGAGCCCCTGCTCTTCAAGGAAGAGGCTTCTTTGCTGGACTATGGCAAGCAGCTCGGCGCGCTCCTCGTGTTGGACGAAGCTTTCGCCCTGCGCAGCCGTTTAGATGAATTTGAAGCGCAGTTTCATCTGGAAGCCGAAGAACTCCTGCTCAAACATAAAATTATGCCCTTTTCGCTATCGCGCCACCGCGGACCAGCGGATGTGGCCAAAGCGCTTGATCGCTATGGGCATACGCTCACCCTCGCACAGATTCCCTCTTCGGGTAACGGCCTCCCAGGCGGCATTACGCTGCAGGTGCAAAGCCATGCGGCCGATCAATATCGCGGCCACGAAAAACTGCTTTTTCAGGATCTCCGGCGCTGGCGTGATGAGGGCTGGAGCCTGGTGCTCTGTGCGAGCGGTGAAAAACGGCGGCAGCGTCTGCGGGAAGTGCTCAACGAGGAATCTCTCACTCTGCCTGTCACTGATCTCGACCTCAGTGATGGCTTTATCTGGAGAGATGCCCGCCTGGCCATTCTCGGCAACCGTAACCTCTTCGGCAGCGAGAAAAAAGCTCGCCGCAGGCAGCGTGACGGCGCTCCGATCACCCTTTTCAGCGACCTTGTGCCCGGGGAATATGTGGTTCATGACATCCATGGGATCGGCCGCTATCTCGGTCTGGAGAGCCTGGTCAACGAAGGGGTTCGCCGCGACTACCTGCACATTGCTTATGACGGTGAAGATTCACTCTATATTCCTGTCGATAAACTCGACGAAATTCAAAAGTATATCGCGGTCGATGGCAAGAAGCCGAGGCTCAGCAAACTGGGCAGTCCGGAATGGGAAAAGAAGAAGGCCAGGGCCCGCGAATCCATCAAAAAGCTGGCCACGGATCTGGTCAAGGTCTATGCCAGTCGTCGCAAAGAGACCGGGCATAGCTTCAGCCCGGATACGGTCTGGCAGGAAGAGTTTGAAGAAGCTTTCCCCTATACGGAGACGGAAGATCAGCTGCGGGCAATCGGCGAAATCAAGGCCGATATGGAGTCGCCCAAGGTTATGGATCGCCTGCTCTGCGGCGATGTTGGCTTCGGCAAAACAGAAGTGGCCTTCCGGGCGCTCTTCAAGTGCGTCATGGATGGCCTGCAGGGGGCCATGCTCGTCCCCACCACCGTGCTGGCCCAACAACATCTGGATAGCCTCACTCAGCGCCTGGAACACTTCCCGCTGCGAGTGCGCCTGCTGACGCGCTTTGTCAGCGGACAGAAACGGCAGGAGATTCTGCGTGATGTGAAAAATGGTGCGGTTGACATTCTCATCGGCACGCACAGCGTGCTCTCCAAAGAACTGCAGTTCCGCAATCTGGGCCTGCTCGTGGTCGACGAGGAACAGCGCTTCGGGGTCGACCATAAGGAGATGCTCAAAGCGCGCTACCCTCACGTTGATGTGCTCACATTGACGGCGACCCCCATCCCGAGAACTTTGCACATGTCCCTCTCCGGCATTCGCGATATCTCCCTGCTTGAGGAAGGACCTGAGGACCGACGCCCGGTTCAAACCTACGTGATGGAGTATGACGAGGGTATTATCAATGAGGCCATCCTGCGCGAAATATCCCGTGGCGGCCAGGTTTTTTATCTCTACAACGACACCCGTAAACTGGCCGGGAAGGCAGCGGAGCTGGCCGAGCGACTGCCCGGTGCGCGTATCACCTATGCTCACGGGCAGATGTCTGAGCGCCGGCTGGAAGAAGCGGTTAACGGCTTCGCCCGCGGGGACTTCGACCTTCTGGTCTGTACGACGATTATCGAGTCGGGCATTGACATGCCCAACGTTAATACGATTATTGTGGAGAATGCAGACCGGCTCGGCCTCGCTCAACTTTACCAGATCCGCGGCCGCGTGGGCCGCAGTGAGCGTCAGGCTTACGCCTACATCAGCTACCGCCCGGATCGCATGCTCAACGAAGACGCGCGCAAGCGTCTTGCGGCTATCCGGGACTTTACCGAACTCGGCTCCGGCTTTCGCATCGCCCTGCGCGACCTGGAAGTCCGCGGCGCCGGCAATCTTCTCGGAGGTGAACAGTCCGGGCATCTTGAGGCTATTGGCTATGATCTCTACTGCCGCATGCTGGATGAAGAAATTAAGGAGGCTCAGGGTCAGGCGGAAACATCTCGCCTGCCTGAGGAAGCCCTCATCGATCTGCAGGTCGATGCCTGGATTCCCGCGGACTTTATTGAGGACGAAGGACAGCGCATGGACCTCTACCGCCGTGCCCTGGCCCTGCGCACGGATGAAGACTGGCACGAGTTTGTGGATGAACTGATTGACCGCTTTGGAGATCCGCCCCAGGCCGTGATGAACCTGCTGGATATTGCCCTCACCCGCGTTAAAGCCGCTGCCGCGGGCATCGAGCGGGTCGGACGTCAGGGGGATGACCTGATTTTCCAGTTAAAAGAGGATCAGGCCGCGAACAACGCCTTCCTGCATCTTCTGCAAAACGAACGTGTCGCCGGACGCCTGCGCTTCTCTGCTGGGCGCAAACCCTTCCTCCTGCTCAAAGACGGAGCAAAGCCTCCGGAAAACATGGCGCTGGAGCTGCGCAAACTTTTTCTCGAAAGTTGAGGGGACTCGCAACAAGCTTTTATCTGTGGGTTGAGGGGGCTTTGCAGGAATTATCCTGAAAGTTGAGGCGCATCAGAGACAGGCTTCGCAGAAGCTCAGAATATCCTGATAAACCTCAGCTTTGATCCGACTTTCATTGAAGATTTCGTGACGTCCTTCTTCATAGATTTTAAGCTTGAGCTGTTGGCAGCCGTGCCTTTCCAGATCCTTGTGGCAGCGCTTTGGAGCATAGCCGAAAAGGCCGAAGGGATCGTGTTTTCCCGAGATCACGAAAACAGGAAGATTCACGTCTATCGCGTCGGCCCAGCCGTTGCGGCAGGCTTGCATAACAATGCTGCGGGTCGTTGCGTTCAGACCACTGGCCACTCTGTGGCTGATCGAAGGATCAGCGGCGTAGGCTTCTTGATTTTTCCTGTCAAAACTTAGCCAGGAGAGGGGAATGCTGTTTCCGACGATCTTCGTGTTGCCGCTGTTTTTTCGCTCATGAGGGAGGAGCAGACGACCGAAGGAGGGAACGTGAACCGTGCCGCAGAGAATGAGGCCGGCAAGTTCTAAAGCTTTTTCTGACGCCATAATCCGCGCGATCGCAGAGCCCAGTGAATGGCCAAAGAGAATAAAGGGCAGGGCTTTCTCTCCCTGGGCAGGGGCAAACCTGGCTTTCATGAGCAGAGCCAGCTGGATGCTGTCCTGGGGAATAAAAACGTCCGCCCCCTGCGGCGTTTGAGCGAAGCTGCCGCTTTTGCCATGACCCAGGTGATCTTCACCAAAAACGATAAAACCCTGCTCTGCTAAAAAACGGGCCAGGGGATCGTAGCGGCCGATGTACTCATTAACTCCGTGAACCAGCTGAATCAGACCGCGGGTTTTCCCTGCGGAAGCTTCCGGCTCTCCCTTTGCCTCACTTGCTACAGTTGGCTGCCAGAGCATGGCGTGGATTTGAGACTTCCCATCGGAAGAGGGGTAATGAAATTCACTCATTTGAACAGGCATAGTGATCCTTCCTTATGTTTCTTCAAGAAAAGCCAGAATTTGGCGATAAAAACGCAAAATGACCGCGTCACTATCGCTGTAGAGCTCATGCTTGCTTGTGGGAAAAGCGACAAACTCAATCTGGCTTTGTCCTTTGACTTTCTGGATAAAGGCCTCGTGAGCCGTGTTGTCAACCATCCTATCCAGCCCGGCCTGCAATAGTAAGATCGGTGTTCTGATTCTGCCGGCCTCTCTCAGAGCCTTGCGTGTTCCCAGGATGCTGGCATAGGCCCAGGCGCTTGTCCCTACCTGGGTGCGATAAGCCGGATTCTCAACCCGCATCTTAAAATAAGTGATATAGCGTTCATAAGAGAGGCAGTTGCTGTTCTCAAAATCGGGTGTCTCATCAAAAGGTTTCAGTGTAGGGGCAAGTGATTTTCCGCCCCGCAGGAGCTTTCGCAGGGCCAGCCAGAAAAGAATGGGCAGCTCCTTGTTCCCCAACTTCATTTTCAGCATGGGGGCGCAGAGAATAGCTTTTTTGAAATCTTCAGGATAACGTTCCAGATAGAGGGCGGTTATTGCGCCACCCATGGAATGGGAGAAGATAAAGGTCGGAACCGCGAGATGTGAAGCGAGCGGTTTGACAAAGCTCTTGACCAGAGTTCTGATATCTTTAATATAAAGTTCATAGCTCTCAATATGGACCAGGTCGGGATTGTCGACTTCGCGACCGGAAAGGCCGTGTCCGCGAAGTTCGGGAAAGACAAAGGCATAGCCGGAGTGAGTGAGCAGAGCACAAAATTCATGATACTTGGCAAAAAACTCGCCAAAGCCATGAATAAAGAAGACAAGCCCCCTGGGTTTTTCGGGGCAGGACGTATAAACGTGCAGTTTCATGCCGTCAAAGCTATGAAAATCAAAGCTCTCAACCTTATCGAGCCAGCTCTTCAGCTCGCTGCTGAGAACTCTTTCGTAATCCTCGGCCGGGATAGGAATGGTGAGATCACCAAAGTTAAAGCCTGATTCACAATCCTCTTTGCGCTGCATCACTTATTTCCTGCCTGTTTTCTGCGGTTGAAAGGCCTCTGTACATTCACTATTATGATATTTAGTGTTCAAGGAGATGTAAAGCTCCGGGGAAACGCCAGGGTAATGGCCTGAGCAGCTTAGAAGAGGTGATTTATGCAGAAAAAGCTGGCGGGAGCCAAGGTGGGATATGGTGTCGACAGGCGCCTGATGTACGGCATGGCGGAATTCTTCGGTGGCGGCGCTTTTGTGGTCATCAACACCTTTTTTACGGTTTTTCTCATCAAAGCCCTGGGCGTTCCGGCAGCTCTTGCCGGAATAGTCCCGCTTCTCGGTCATTTCTGGGATGCGGTGACCGATCCCATGATGGGCAATATCACAGATCGCAGCCAACACCGCTGGGGTCCCAAGCGCTTCTATATTCTGATTGGCGGCTTTGCTTCGGTCCTTACCTTTATCCTGATGTGGATTCCTCTTTCCACGCACAATAACACGGGACTCTTTCTCTATTATGCTCTGGCCTGTGTGCTCTTCTCCACAGCCTTTACCATCCTCATGGTGCCTTATAATGGACTTCTTCCCGATATGATCGACGACTATGGCCGGCGGGCACGTTTTTCCAATGCCCGGACGATCTGGTCAACCATTGGGGCCATGGTCTGCGGGATTGTGCCTTCACTCATGATCAAAGATACGACCCAGGCCACCGCCTATCTGAAAGTCGCCATGGTCTTAGGCGCCTTTTTTCTCCTCAGCTCCCTGGTGACGTTTTTCAGCACCTGGGAGGAACTTAAAGAGCCGGTCCAAAGCAAGCTGAGCGAGAGCTTTGTGCAGGCCGGGAGTACCTTGCACAACAAATCCTTCAGGCTCTTCGTGGGCATTTACCTGGGCGGCCAGTGCGGCATGGATTTCGTCTCCGGTCTGGCCCTTTATTATGTCGACGACGTGCTCAACGGCTATGGCAATGGCTATTTTATGTATTTGATGGGCGTCCTTCTGCTTTCACAGCTCATCGGTATGATCTGCTGGGGCCCCGTCATGGTTAAAAAATCGAAGAAATTTACCGTTCTTGTGGGAGGGCCAATTCGCATTGTGGGCACTCTCGCGCTGCTGGCCTTCTCCTATGAAGGTGCGCCCCTTGTGCCCGTCCTTCTCTGCACCGGTTTAATCGGCATCGGCAACGCGGCCACGCTTACCAGCATTTTTGCCATTCTCTCAGATATGGCAGATGTGGACGAGTTGATCACCTCAGAAAGGCGGCCAGGGGTGGTTTCCGGCATGGCTACCTTCGCCAGGAAAATCTCTTCCGGCCTTTCTGCCTCAGCCATCGGCTTTCTCCTGAGCGCCGTGGGCTACGATGAAGTTCTGGCCTCCACCGGCGCCAGACAGGCCTTGTCGACCCAACGCGGTATCGTAGGCATTTTTATCCTCGTTCCCACAATCCTGGTGCTCGTCATGTTGGTCTGCGGGATTTATTTCCCGATCACCGGCAGGGAATTTAAGGTTGTGCAAACCGAAATCTCCCGCCGCAAAGGCGAAAATTCAACGCCGACCAGCGAAGAAGAAAAACGCATCTGCGAAAAAGTCTGCGGCCTGCCCTATGACAGCTTGTGGAACAAGGCCTACACCCGCCTGAAAAAATAACGCTTCCTTATTCATTTGCCCCAGACAAGGTGGTCAGTATCTCTTCGTAGCCGACGAGGGTGACGTTCCCCAGCTGACGGGCTTTATCTTGACACCCATTGGTAAAGCCATTTTTGGCGAAGAGAAAATAATGAGTCCTGGGGATAGGAAAAAGATGACTTCGCCGGATTAAGGTTTCCAAAACTTTCAGATCAACTTTTTCGTGAGTCCATTTACATTCTGCGAATATGGCGGTCGATTTATTCTCAAGTCCCATGATATCAATCTCTTCTTGCTGACGCGTTGTGGGGTTTGTTCCCCACCAACGTCCCAGAGAGTGAAAGAGGATAGGGGATTTTCCGGATAAAAGGAGTTTCCAGAGGTATTCCTTACAAATTTCTTCGAACACAGAACCCATGTAGTCGGGCAGGTATGGAGCAATACGTTGATAAGCGGGATCGACAGCGCCGCGGGAAATCAATGAACTGTTATTCAAAATAAAACGATACCAGAATCGAAAAAGAGGGTCGATAATGGAATAAAGCGATTTTCGGCAGGCCTTTTCCCCGTACGGCGTTTCCTTCTGAATAAGGTCTAAATCGATGAGCTGGCGAAGATAGGCGGCGCAAACACTACTGCTCTCACCGATTTTTCCGGCGATTTCGCTTAAGCGAGTTGCTCCTCCTGCGATTGCTGACATGATGGCGGTGTAAAGGGCAGGTTCTCTGACCTCCTGTTTGAATAAATTTACGGGCTCATCAAATAGCAGGGCTGTCGGATTTAAAAAATTGCTTTTGATATTTTCTTCCAGACTTCGCAGGGGGTCTATTTGCAGAAGGTATTGTGGGGTTCCTCCCACCATTCCGTAGGCGATGGCCCGATCTTCAGGCGGCATGGGTCGCAGATAGTGACAGCATTCTTCAAAGCTCAAAGGAAGAAGCTTCTTTTGCCATGTTCGGCGTCCGTATAGTGGAGATTTGTAGGCTAAGACCTGGTCTTCCATATAGGCCATAGATGATCCGCAAAGAATAAAAAATAACTTTGAGCGCTGGTGGTATTCGTCAATCAGGCGCTGCAAGGTGGAGGCCAGACTTTTGTCTGCTCTGGCGACATACGGATATTCATCAATGACCAATATCAGGCGCTCTTTTAATGAAAGAGAGAAGAGATACTCCAGCGCATCCTGAAACGTCGAGAACTGGCTCCCGGCAGGAAAGTGTGGCAGCGAGTCCCGGATGCAGCGATTGAAATTATCCAGATTCTGTTTGGCATTAGACTCAACACCCATGAAATAGATGGCTTTTTTATCCAGGATAAATTCGCGGATCAATGACGTTTTTCCAATGCGGCGCCGGCCATATAAAACCAGGAACTCAAAGTTTTCTGAAGCAAAACGTTGGTTTAGCTCCTGAAGCTCCTGCTCACGACCAATAAACATAAGGCACTCCTTATAGCTAAGATATACTTTACTAAAGTATATCTTAGCAAAATACAATCTGCAAGGAATAATTTGCGAACCAAGCCTACCTGAAAAATAACGTCTTTTTACTGCTATTTCCGAGTTTGCCCCTCGCCTGTTTCGGTCAGCAGCTTCACAAACTCTGCCGGTGTATATACAGGGATAGACGCTTTGCTATAATCTTTAGTATTCCGCGTCACGATGCAGTCCATGCTGGAGCGTACTGCCGTTTCGATCATGACGGCATCCTCAAAATCGGAAATCTCTGCAGTAATAGCCTTGCGGATGTCCAACGCTGTAGTGTCCAGCAAATTAAACAATGTGCAGAGCTTAGTTAAAATATTACGGCTTTCCCTGTCACTGTGCGTTTGCCGGTGCGTCAGGTAAAAAATATCCGTGATGGCTTTCGCCGTCAGAAAGCCCATGAACTGACGGTTGGCGCAGAGCAGGAAAATAGATTGCGCATCCTTGCAGAACGGTTCACGGCTTTGCAGCACGTCCACGATGACACAGGTATCAATGACCGCTCTCATATCTGCTGCAGCCTTTCATCCTTCGCTTCCTCCAAGGTCACATCTGCCGGAAGAATACCGAACAGGGATTTGGCCACAGCTAATCTGTCCTGATGCGGATTGGAGAGTTTGGCAACAACCTTGCCGTTACGGGTGATGAAGATATCCTCAGTCGCTGCAAGCAGAAGATACTTTCCGAGATTGCTTTTCAGTTCGGTCGCAGTAATCGACATGATCTGCTTCCTCCTCTCATGATTGAGTTTATCTTTATTATAGCTAAATCGGGCGACATATTAAATTATTTCGTTCTTAATAATTTTTAAATTGTCCGATTCCTTGACCTGCACCTCCTTTGTAGTCGATTTTAAGTGTCCTGAAGAGGGGAGCATAGCAAATAAAGAGATGGCCCTTTTTTCTTTGACCTGAGCCTTGCGGAAGCATTTTCTTTACAGCCTTCACTTAGGGTTCTTACTCTGAAGAAAGGACAGAGGCTGCTATACTATGAAATAAGAAAAAGTTAAGACAGGAAAAAGGAGCGAAAAATAAGATTTATGAAAATTGTACTTGGCGCTGATCATGGTGGTGTATTGCTTAAAAATGAGATCGCAGAAAGACTTAAAGCCGAAGGACATGAACTCTGCGATGTAGGCGTTTATGAGGAGACTCGTGTGGATTACCCGGATAAAGCTGTCGAAGCCTGCCATATGATGCAGGAAAAGCAGGCGGATTTTGTGATCCTCTGCTGTGGCACTGGTCTGGGAATGAGTATGGCCGCGAATAAGCTTCCAGGGATTCGTGCAGCCTTACTGGCGGATAGTTATTCTGCCCGTATGGCTAAAGAACACAACAATGCCAATTGCCTTTGCCTGGGTGGACGCACGGTGGGGATTGAAAAAGCCATGGATATGCTCAAAGCCTATATGGGAGCATCTTTCCTGGGCGACCGTCATGCCCGGCGTGTCGCGAAGATCGACGCCCTTGCTGCAAAGTAAAAAGAAAATCGGATAAGCCTCAAAACTTTCCGTCAGGTGAGTCTATGCCCTCTAAAGAACAAAAGGAAAAAAACAACTCTGTTCAGGAGCAGAGCCAAGTTGAAAAAAGGAAACCGGCACGACGCATGCCCTTAATTGTGATGCGCGGGAACGTCTTTTTCCCAGGCACTCATATGGGCTTTGAAGTGCAGCGCAAGGCTTCTGTTGCTGCGGCCAAAGCAGCCATGCGCAGTAAGAATCAGCTGGTCTATCTCTGCACGCAGAAAGATGAGCAAAAGGAAGAAATCGTTCCCACGGAGCTCTACGAAGTCGGTGTCGTTGTTCGCCTCGCCCAGATCGTCGAGGAGGGTGACGGCATCCTCAAGATTATGGCTGAGGGCCTCTATCGCGGACGAACCCGCGCGATCAAAAAGGAACGCAGTTATTATCTTGTCACGGTCGAGCGCGAAGACAATCTGCCTGTTCCCCAGAAGGACAGACTGGAGCTTGAAGCGCTGCGCCGCCAGACATTGGAACTCTTTGAGGAATATGCGGTACTGAGCAGCCTCGTTTCGCCGGAAACGGTTGCCCTGGCGAAAAACACGAAAGATCTGAATGAGCTTGCTGACATGGTCATTCTCTCCCTTCTTCTGAAAGTGGAAGAACGGCAAAAACAGCTGGAGTTGCTCAATATCAAGGAGCGCATGCAGGATCTGGTGCAGCTACTGGCCCGCGAAACAAAGCTGGCCGGCCTGTCTCGCAACATTGCCATGAAAGTTCATGAGACGATGGATAAAAATCAGCGGGAGTATTTTCTCCGCGAACAAATTCATCAGCTTCAGGCGGAACTTGGTGAGGACGAGAACAGCGATGTGGCTGAGCTAAGCAAGAAACTCAGAGAGAAAAAGCTGCCGGAAGAAGCCCGGAAAAAGCTGGAAAAAGAGATTGAACGTTTTTCACGCATGCCGGAAAACTACCCGGAAAGCACGGTTCAGCGCAACTGGATCGAATGCGTTCTGGATCTTCCCTGGGGAGAGATGGATAAAGAGGATCTGGCGCTTGACCGGGCCAGAAAAATTCTGGACCGCGATCATTATGGGCTGAAAAAAGTCAAAGAGCGTATTCTCGAATATCTTGCGGTACGTGCGCTGCAGGTCAAAAGTGGAGACGGTACGCTGAAAGGCCCTATTCTTTGCCTGGTCGGTCCTCCTGGTGTCGGCAAAACCTCCATTGCTCATTCCATCGCTGAGGCCCTGGGACGCCGTTACGTGCGCATGTCACTTGGCGGTATCCGCGATGAGGCGGAAATCCGCGGCCACCGGCGCACCTATATCGGCGCCATGCCCGGTCGGATTCTTCAGGCGATGCGTCAGACCGGCTGTGATAACCCGCTTTTCCTCCTTGATGAGGTAGACAAACTGGGTTCGGATTACAACGGAGACCCCTCTTCGGCCTTGCTTGAAGTCCTCGATCCTGAACAGAATAATAATTTCCGCGATCATTATGTCGAGTTTCCCTACGATCTTTCGCACGTCCTCTTTATCACGACGGCAAACGTGCCCTGGGATATTCCGCAGCCTCTGCTTGACCGCATGGAATTAATTGAGGTTTCGGGGTATACCGAGGAAGAAAAAATCGAAATAGCCCGCCGTCACCTTCTGCCCAAAATCATGAAACAGCATGCCCTCAAAGCATCTCAGTTCAGTATGACGCGCGCTGCTATTGGACGGGTGATCAGCTGGTATACGGCGGAGGCCGGTGTGCGCCAGCTGGAGCGTGAGCTTGCCCATGTCTGCCGGCGTGCGGCGGTCAGGATTGCTGAGGGAGAAATCGAGAAAATCAGTCTGGGTGTCGGCGATGTCGAAAGCCTGCTCGGCAAACGCAAATTCCATTACGAACATGCGGACCGAGTCGACCAGGTGGGGGCGGTGACCGGCCTGGCCTGGACGGCCGCCGGTGGAGATACCCTGAGTGTCGAGGTCAATGTTGCTCCCGGCAAGGGCAAGGTGGAGCTTACAGGTCAACTCGGCGAAGTTATGCGGGAATCGGCCCTGGCTGCGCTGACTTTCCTGCGTACCCGAACCAAAGAACTGAAGATACGCGAGGATTTCTATGAGTGCTGCGATGTGCACATTCATGTCCCTGAAGGAGCTGTCCCCAAGGACGGGCCTTCGGCAGGCATTACCATGGCCACGGCCGTTGCCTCGGCACTGTCGGGCCGTCCTGTGCGCCATGACATCGCGATGACAGGGGAGATCACCCTGCGCGGACGTGTGCTGCCCATCGGCGGACTAAAAGAAAAATCCGTTGCGGCGAGGCGCGCCGGAATCAAGCATATCCTTATTCCCAGGGATAATCTGCGCGATCTGGACGATGTGCCGGCAAGCGTTCTGAAAACCGTAAAATTTACCGCTGTGCAAACCATGGATGAGGTTCTGAAACTGGCGCTTCTCCCGGAAGCGAAGGTTAAAACGCCGGCTTCCCTGAGCACGAAAAAAGAGCAGGAGCAAAGTAAGGCTGCGCTTGCAGAAAAAAAGGAGTCAGAGGAGCATTCCTCAAATAAAACAGCTGATAAAGACCAGCATTGACCTGAAAGGAGCAGAACATGGAGAATTTCGAGAAACTTGGCTATTTTTACCTGGGTCAGGAGCAGACAGGTGACGGGAGGGAGGAAGCCCCGCTGCTCATGTACCCGTCGTCTCATCTCACCACACATGGCTTTTGCGTTGGCATGACGGGTTCAGGCAAAACCGGCCTGTGTATCGACTTGCTGGAAGAAGCGGCTATTGACGGAATTCCTGCCCTGATCATCGATCCCAAAGGCGATATGGGCAATCTCTGTCTCAGTTTTCCTGAACTTTCTCCAGAAGACTTCCGCCCCTGGGTCAATGCGGAGCAGGCGCGCAGTGAAGGCCTCAGTGTGGAGGAAAAGGCGAGCGCTCTGGCTGCTCAGTGGCGGCAGGGCCTAGAAGCCTCCGGTCAAAGCGGCGAACGCATCCGCCTGCTGCGCGAGAAAGCCGACATCACGATCTTTACTCCCGGCAGTAACAGTGGTGAACCCCTTTCCATCCTCAGCCTGCTTTCGGCGCCTCCCGAGGCGACACGTGAAGACATTGAAGTCATGTCTGATCTTGTGCAGGGTGCGGCTTCTGGTCTGCTCGGTCTTCTGGGGCAGGAAGCTGATCCCCTGACCTCCCGTGAACATATCCTGATCGCCAATATTTTGATGAAGCTCTGGCAGGAGGGGAAAGATGCAACCCTTGCCGATCTCATCGGCCTGATCATCAAACCTCCCTTTGACCGCCTCGGTGTGCTGGATCTCAACAGCTTTTACCCGGAAAAAGAACGCACGGCTCTGGCCATGAGCTTCAACCGTCTGCTCGCTTCTCCCGGCTTTGCCCAGTGGCTTATGGGTCAGCCCCTGGATGTGGAGAACCTGCTCTACACACGCGAAGGCAAACCCCGCCTGGCCATCCTCAGTATTGCCCATCTCAGCGAAAGTGAACGTATGTTTTTTGTCACCCTGCTGCTCAATCAGGTGCTCGCCTGGATGCGCCGGCAGAGCGGCTCTGAAAGTCTGCACACCATACTCTACATGGACGAAATCTACGGTTACTTTCCGCCTGTTAAAAATCCGCCTTCCAAAGACGCGCTATTGCGCCTGCTCAAACAGGGCCGCGCCTATGGCCTGGGCGTTTTACTCTGTACTCAGAACAGTATGGATCTTGATTACAAAGGGCTGGCCAACATCGGCAGTTGGTTTATCGGTCGCCTGCAGACAGAAAATGACCGCAGCCGCTTAATTGAAGGCCTGCAGGGCGCTGCCCTCAGCTCAGGAGAAAATCTCTCCGCCAGCGAGCTGGAAAGTGTTTTGAGTGGGCTGGATAAACGCTGTTTCCTGCTTCACGATGTACATGCCGCGCACAGTGTTGTCTTCAAATCCCGGCACTGCCTCTCTTATCTCAAAGGACCGATGAGCCGGGCTGATATCGTTCAGTTAAAGCAGCTCGGCCTCAGTGACCCGCTTAAACCTGCCCGCAAACTCAGCCTGGTTTCAGCTGAGGACCGTGAAACCGTTGCCGATGCCGGATTCGCCACGAGGCCCTCAGTGGAGACTGCAGCCCAGGTCAGTCCTGCTCCGACTTTTATAACCGGGCAGAGTGGGGAAGATAGCTTTCATGCAGATCAGGTGATAAGCCCGGCTGCCTCTGCTGCGTACCCCACGACTCAAGCCTCGGGTAATGCTCAGATGATCCTTACCGGCCTGCCCCCAGAACTTTCCTCTTTTGTCCTGCCTGCCAAAGGAACAGGGAGCTTTGTCCCCTTGCTGGGAGCCCTAACGGAAATTGCCTATAAGGAAGAAGACAAGAGCATGACCGTTGAGCGGGAATTTCGGGTGACCGAGATCAGCAACGGTATCCTGCCTGTGGACTGGTCGCGCAGTGAGGTCCTTGATCTGAGCCCTGAGAACCTGAGTCGCAATTTTCCTGCGGGAGCTCAGTTGCAGGCACCGCCCCAGTCAGCCTACGACAAGGCAAATCTTAAAGCATGGTCGAATCAGCTTCAGGATTATCTCTACCAGCATGCTTCTCTGAGCCGCTACAGCAGCCCGGACTATAAATGCACCTCAGAACCCGGAGAGTCTGAGCGGGATTTTCGTATCCGCCTGCAGCGCGAGACGCGTGAGCAGCGCGACGCCGAACTGGCCAAACTGGAATCCCGCTATCAGAAACGGCTGGCAACACTCGAGGAGAAGGTTCGCAAGGCTGAGCAGGCCGTAGCCCGTGAAGAGTCCCAGGCGGTAGACTCTAAACGCCAGGCCGCCATCTCCGTCGGAGCAACGATTCTCTCCGCGGTTTTAGGACGCAAAATGCTTTCCAGCACCACCTTTAGTCGTGCGACGACAGCCAGCCGGGCCGCCTCCCGGGCGAATCGGGACAGCCACGATATCGGCAGAGCAGAGGAAACTCTGGAAGTCCGCCGTCAGGAGCTGGAGGCGCTTCAGGAAGAGATGGCAGGTGAGCTGCAGAAGCTTGGCGAGCAGCTCGAGGCCAGCGCCAATAGAATCGAAGAAAAGAAACTGAAGCCCCTCAAGCGGGACATTCAGATTCGCCTTTTCGGACTTTTCTGGGAACAGCGCTGAAAATAAATTTTTATTCGTCTGAGCGCGGGGCTTGTGCAGTCCCGCGCTCTTTTTGTTTGAAGAGCAGCAATAATATGCACAGCACGGAATAAAATGCGCTAAGGGCCTGAGGCGCTTCATTGCTAAGCTTCTGGTCATCTGCTAAAGTTCATCTATAAACAGAAAAAGAAGGAGAGCTGGTCAATAAAAAACAGACGTTTGCACAGATTTTGATCGCTCGATGAAAATTCTGTTGCACCAGGCTTCAACTTTCTTTTTTTCCTTATCACCCGGATGGTGAGTTAGAGGAGGGGGTTCAGCGGTGGAGATTTCAAAGCTGCATGTCTATTCTGAAATTGGAAAGCTGCGCACGGTGCTTTTACATAAGCCGTCGCGTGAGCTGGAGAATCTGACGCCCGATATCATGAAGCGCCTGCTTTTTGATGATATTCCTGATTTCGTCAGGGCAGGAGAGGAATACGACGCCTATCTGGACATTTTCAAAAATGCCGGAGTTCAGACTATTTTTGTCGAGGATTTGCTGGCGGATACGCTCGATCAGGCCCATTGTCGTGAAGACTTCCTGGAACAGTATCTGGGGAGCGGAACAACGTACAGTGCCAGACAGCTGGATAAGCTCAAACGCCATTATCTGGACTATGCAGACAGTCACAAAATGGTCGATGCCCTTATCCGCGGCCTGCGCAAAGAAGAAGCGCCAGATCGTGACATTGCGCTCTTCGAGGACCTGGGCGGCAAAGACAATCCGTTGATTCTGGACCCCCTGCCCAATCTCTATTTTACCCGCGATCCCTTTATTGTTCTTGGGAACGGTGTTTCCATCAGCAGCATGTTTTACCCGGCCAGGCGGCGCGAGACGATTATTGCGGAAACGATCTTTCGCAGGCATCCGGACTTCGCGGGGAAGATTCCGCTCTACAGCCGTAATGAGGCTGACAGCTACATTGAGGGCGGGGATATTCTCATTCTGGGCGAAAATGTCATCGCCATCGGGCTTTCTCAGCGTACCTCGCAAACAGCTATTACACGGCTCGCAGAAGAATTGCTGCAGGCAGGTGGTGACCGCAGACTGGAACATGTGCTTGCTTTTAAAATACCGTCGACCCGTGCCTTCATGCATCTGGATACGGTCTTTACCCAACTTGACCGGGACCTCTTTGTGGTTCATCCCGGAATTACGAAAACCCTTGAGGTGACAGATATTCGTCTGGAGAATGGCCAGGTGTTCAGCGAAGATCTGGAGGGCAGTCTGGAAGATATCCTTCAGCGCTTTCTTGGTCTGGAAAAAGTACGCCTTATTCCCTGCGGCGGTGGCGGTCCCATTGACGCCCAGCGTGAACAGTGGAACGACGGCTCCAATACCCTGGCTCTCGCCCCCGGAGAAATTATCGTCTATGATCGCAATCGCGTCACCAATCGCCTCTTTGAAGAAGTGGGGTTAACGCTTCACAAGTTACCCTCGTCGGAGATATCACGGGGCAGAGGGGGCCCTCACTGCATGTCGATGCCCTTCTATCGGGATTTCCTCGACTAAAGGACCTCTTTTCACTCAAAAATTCAGGCCTGGCTGTTCTTTGGTGAAAAAATAGCGGCCAAGCCCAGAATTTCGTTTATAATAGTAATAAGGCCTGAGAAAAGGCTATTTGATCTGTGTATCAGCAGAGAAAAAAGATGAGCTGTGCTCGCTTTTTCCTCTGTAAATTATCCGCTTATTTAAAGAAAATCAAGATTAAAAAAAGAGCAACAAAGGAGAACATTATGCCTGTCAATCTCAAAGGAAGAAACTTCCTCACCCTCAAAGACTTCACCCCTGAAGAAATTCATTATCTGCTGGATCTGGCTCACGATCTCAAAGCCAAAAAACGCGCTGGAATCAAAGGCGATCTGCTTGAGGGCAAAAATATCGTTCTGCTCTTCGAAAAAACCTCGACGAGAACGCGCTGTTCTTTCGAAGTGGGTGCCTACGACGAAGGCGCTAACGTCACCTTCCTGGGCATGAAAGATTCACAGTTTGGCAAAAAAGAATCCGTAGAAGACTCGGCCCGTGTCTTTGGCCGCATGTTTGACGGCATCGAATTTCGTGGCTTCAAGCAGGAAACGGTGCAGTGCCTCGCCGATTACTCCGGCGTCCCTGTGTGGAACGGCCTGACTGACCTTTATCACCCCACGCAGATTCTCGCCGATGTCATGACCATTCAGGAATGCGTCCAAAAACCGCTGAATCAGGTGAAGCTCGTCTTTGTCGGCGACGCCCGCAACAACATGGGCAACTCCCTGATGATCGGTTCGGCCAAACTCGGCATGCACTACGTAGCTCTGGCTCCCAAAGAACTCTGGCCCTCCCAGGATCTGGTCAAAGAGATGGAAGCCGTCGCTAAAGAAACCGGAGCAAAAATTGAGTTCTCAGACAAGATCGATGAAGCCGTGAAGGGCGCAGACGCCATTTACACCGATGTCTGGGTCTCCATGGGCGAAGAAGACAAGTTTGAAGAGCGCATCAATCTCCTGAAAGACTACCAGGTCAATCAGCAGATGATGGATAAGACGGGCAACCCCGATGTGATCTTCCTGCATTGCCTGCCTTCATTTCACGATCTCAATACGACGATTGGCATGGATGTTTATAAACGCTTTGGCCTCAAGGAGATGGAAGTGACCGACGAAGTATTCCGCGGCAAACATTCCCGTGTCTTTGATGAAGCCGAAAACCGCATGCACACCATTAAAGCCGTCATGGTTGCTACCATTGGCCGATAAAAGGAGAACAATCGCCCATGAAGCCTCAGAAAATTGTCGTCGCCCTGGGCGGTAACGCCCTCGGCAAAAGTGTTGAAGAACAAAAAGCTCTCGTCGCTAAAACCGCCGTTCCGATTGTTGACCTTATCGAAGCAGGTTGCGAAGTCATTGTCGCGCATGGCAACGGCCCTCAGGTGGGGATGATTCGACTCGCTTTTGAAAAGAGCAGTGATCAGCCGGTCCCTTTCGCCGAATGTGGCGCCATGAGCCAGGGCTATATCGGCTATCACCTGCAAAACGCCCTGCGCAACGAACTGACGCGCCGCGGGCTTAGCAAAGCTGTCGGCACGGTGATTACACAGGTCGAAGTTGCTGAGCAGGATCCCGCTTTTGCGGACCCCAGTAAGCCGATTGGCAGCTTTTACAGCGAAACAGAGGCTGAACAGCTGAAGAAATCCAATCCCGACTGGGTGATGAAAGAAGATGCCGGTCGCGGCTGGCGTCGTGTTGTGCCCTCACCCAAGCCCGTGGATATTGTGGAAAAAGAGTTGATTTCTGATCTTGTCAAGGCCGGTCACCTGGTGATCGCCACAGGCGGCGGCGGTATTCCCGTGGTTCGCCGTGAAGGCAAACTTGTGGGCGTCGATGCGGTCATCGACAAAGATTTTGCCAGCGCCAAACTGGCTGAGCTGGTGAAAGCTGACAAACTGATCATTCTGACGGCTGTGGAAAAAGTGGCCATCAACTTTGGCAAGCCGGACGAAAAGGGCCTGGGCCGTGAAACAGTCTCCACCATGGAAGCTTACGCGGCAGAGGGAATGTTCGCCAAAGGCTCCATGTTGCCCAAAGTGCAGGCTGCGATTTCCTTTGTGAAGAGCGGAAAAGGACACGAAGCCCTCATCACTTCACTGGAAAAAGCTAAAGAAGGCATGGAAGGAAAAACCGGAACGACCATCGTCGAGGGATAAACAAGCCAAACGACATCCGTCGCTGGACAATTTTAGAGCTTTCTTTTGAACCTTCCCAAAGCGGCTCAAATGAATCATCAATGTCGTCGTACATAAAAATGGAGCTGTTTCTGTTGAAGCAGCTCCATTTTCATGCGCCATGAGGCTGATAGATGTTTTTTATCAGCTTGGAATTTCGATATGCAGCGGCGAAGATTCAGGCAGGCGAAGACCATCGGCTTCCTGAATGGAGAGGCCTCTCAGCGCAAGATCTTCGGCAATGCGGCGGCGCTCCACGTTGCGGCGCACCTTGAGGGTGGTGGTCATTTCCAGCGGCTCTTCAGTCCAGATAAAAGCTGTGATGGCCTTGTATACAGGCATCTTATGATTGACCTTAATTACTTCTTCGCGCAGATAGCGGGAAATCTCGTCGTCGTCGCCATTTCTCAGCTCAGGCAGTTCGTGGCGCAAAACTTTTAACTTAGCACAGATAATCACGCTGCCACGCTTACTCTCCTCGTCCCAGACAAAGGCTTCGTCCACCCCGGAAATCCTCTTGAGTAATGCTTCGATTTCCTCAGGAAAAGCCTTTTTGCCGTTCGAAAGGACCAGCATGCTTTTCTTGCGTCCTGTGATGGTGAGACTGCCGTCTTTCGCGATAAAGCCGATATCCCCTGTGTGCAGCCAGCCTTCGCTGTCAATGGTCTCTGCCGTGAGTTCCGGAGCATCCAGATAACCGAGCATAACATTGGGGCCTTTGACAAGAATTTCGCCTCTGTTCTCCCGGGTTTCATCGCCATCTTCATCTGTTCCGTCGATACAAATGGACACGCCAGGCAAAGCCCAGCCCACCGTTTTAATTTTATTGCGCTGCAGGGTATTGCAGGCGACCACCGGAGAAGCCTCCGTCAGGCCGTAGCCCTGCAGGCACTTGATGCCGATATCGCGGAAAAACTCGTTGACTTTGGGGTCCAGGGCAGCGCCTCCTACGACGGTAAAAAGAAACTCACCCCCCAACTGTTCGTGGATGGTGCGAAAGATCAGGCGGCGCTTGTTAACGCCGAAGAACTGCAGAAAATTCGCAAGAGCAATGCCCCGCCGCAGCTTATCTTCCTTTTTCTGTTTGCGCACGGAGCGAAGAATCTGTCCGTAGATATTCTCGATGAGCAGGGGCACGCTCATCATCAGTTGAATATGCCAGTCTTTCATATTCGTGCCGATATAGCGCAAACCATCGTTGATGCAGATGGTCAGCCCGAGATACCAGAAGGCAAACATGCCCACGGTATTTTCGAAGCAGTGATGAAGGGGCAGCACGGAAAGGGCGCGCATTCCCGGTGTGGTGTTAAAACTTTCGGCTGATGCATGGGCATTGCTGGAAATATTCCGCTGACTGAACATCACGCCTTTGGCGCTGGAAAGAGTTCCGGAAGTAAAGACAATGCTGGCCAGATCGTCGGGCTTCGGGCGCAAAGCGTCCAGGGCAGGCAAGTCTTCAGTAAAATTGTGGCGCCCCAGCTCGAGAAGCTCGTCTATGCTGCACCAGAGCACTTCGTCATTATGGATATGAAGCTCTGAAGGTTTCTTCGTCTGGCCGTGAGCCTCTGTTTCGCTTACGGAAAGCTGAGCGGCTTGAGTTTGATCAGCACTGAGGGAAGGGGTAGCACTTGCAGGATGGCTTGTCCGCACAGAGGAAAATGCTTGCCCTTCATGTCCAGAGGGCGTAAGCGGAGACCTGGCGGAAGCTCCGGCTTTATCGTCAGCCTTATGGTCGGGGCTGAGGACTGTGACCAGCTTGCCCGCGGCCGCGCTCAGAGCGACCATGGGAGCCTTGACTGTCCTGACCAGCGTGTTTTGCCAGCTCTTATCGCTGCTTGCAGCGGCGAAGGGATCCTCTTCTGAGCCATTTTCCTCCTGTTTCAAACAGACGCAGAGCTCCAGCGCGGGCAGAGCTGAAACCGCCGCCTCGGCGAGGTCTTTATGCCGTTCTGAATAGCAGAGCACGTTAACCTTACCGCGCCGCATAAGCTGGAGGGCCTCTTCATTGGGGAGCTGATGATCCAGGGGAACCACGACACCGATCCCTGTGACAGCAGCATTGTAGGCCAGAATCCAGGGATAGGAATTTTCGCCGATGACAGCCAGACGCAAGGGCCGCTGCCTGAGATTCAGGTGCTGCAGTCCTATGGCCAGAGAAAGCACATCGTGCCTTAACCTCGCATAGGTCACATAGGAGTTGCGGCCGCGTACCTTTTTCCGGTAGATGTAGGCGGGAATATTCTCATAGCGGCTGCCAACCTGATCCAGTAAATCCCGCAGGGTTTCTGCATAGGGCTGGGGGAATTGGCTTTTACCGCTGTAAATCTTTGTTTTACTCATGAATTTCCTCTTTGATAAGCTTTTCCTAGAGGGACCTCCCGTACCGCTCAGTTCAAGTCTCATTCGCTTGATCGCCCCTGGCCGCCGACACACTCACACCACAAGTCAGACACGGCGGTGCCTGAGGCTTCAAGGACTTATTTCAGCAACTCGTAAAGTTCTTCGGCCTCTTCCTTGCGAACACTGTCGCGGATGTCCTTTACACGGATTTTACTCGTGCCCTGGCCAAAAGAAATCTCCAGAATATCACCTGGCTTGACTTCCGATCCTGCTTTGGCCACGCGCTCATTAATCTTAATGCGGCCGAGCCCGGCCATTTCATTGGCGACAGTTCGCCGCTTGATCAGACGCGACACTTTTAAGAATTTATCGAGACGCATCTTTTTCATCCTTTTTGACTTCCTGGTAGAAAGCTTCCATCTCGTCCAGCTTTAAATCACGCAGGGGCTGACCTGCAGCCAGAGCTTTGGCCTCCATCCGCTCAAAGCGCCGAATAAACTTTTCATTGCTTTTTTGCAGGGCAATTTCCGGATCAATTTTGGCTTTGCGCAGCGTGTTGACGACGGCAAAGAGCAGATCGCCAGCCTCTTCTTCGCAGTGTTCATCCTCACCGGCAGCGCGGTGGCTCAGTTCGTCCCGAAATTCCGCCAGTTCCTCGTCAATTTTCGCATCAGCACCGTGAATATCCGGCCAGTCAAAACCACAGTTGGCGGCCTTTTTCTGAACTTTGGCAGCGCGGGCCAGGGCCGGAAGGCTGGAGGGGACATCTTTTAAGGCGTCACTTTCGCTTTGCAGTCCTTTTTCCTTCATTTTGTTTTTCTCCCAGGTCGCCAGCACTTCCTCGGGGCTGTCGGCATGGTCTTTGCCAAATAGATGGGTGTGGCGCGAGACAAGCTTGCGGCAAATGTGGCCGATGACATCATCGATCGTGAATTCCCCAGCTTCCGCTGCCATCTGAGCGTGAAAGACTACCTGTAAGAGAAGGTCGCCAAGTTCGTCGGCTAAGCGTTCCGGAATACCGCTGTCAAGCGCATCCAGACATTCCCAGGCTTCTTCAATGAGATTGCTGCGCAGACTCGTGTGGGTTTGCTTGCGATCCCAAGGGCAGCCCTGAGGACTGCGCAGAAAACGCATGATTTTCAGGAGCTCATCGAAACGGTATTGATCCTTGATGGTAAAACTGCTGTCTTTTAAATCGAAAAGCTCTTGTGCGAGGGTTTCAGACTTCATTTCCTCAGTTGCCCTCATATTATTCGTTTCCTTAGCGGCCTCAGCCGTCTCAGTCGTTTTAGTTTTGCCTGTTGCCGCAGTCATTTTCTCTCCTTTATATTTCCGGATGCCACAGCCATCTTCATCACCGCAGATCAGCTTCCCTGGTTTTCATCATAGAGACGTATGGAAAAGCGATCAAAATGACATTCTTCAGCAAATTGTTCGGGGAAAAAGCAGGTCTGATGGAAATGTGCGAATTCGCGCGTGTTTTTGCTGAGCCAGATGGGAAGAGGGACATTCATCTCTTTGCAGAGGCTAAGTAAGGCCGTGTCCAGTCGTTTGCTGAAGGGAGGGCCGCCGCTTTGCTCAGGTTCAATTTCTATGGAGCGGATGCCAATACGACGGTTACCTAAGATGATACAGCCCTCCAGTCTCACGCCCTGCTGCTCCCTTTCTTTTCGATCTTATCTTTTTGCAAACAAAAAGAACTCAACTCATTTTAACACAAGCGACTTGAGGAGCTTTGCGTATACAGGCTGTGAGAATCTTTCTCAAAAAGTCCGTTCAGAATGAGCGGCAGGCCAGGGCTTCTCCCGTCTGCTCGTCAAAGAAATGAATATTCGCCCTCTCGCTGGAAAGGCGAACATTTTCACCGGGAAGCAGATCTTCCCGGGTAGGGGTCAGAACGACACATTTTTGCTCGTCGTTTTCGACATAGACAAGATCATCGTCGCCTAACATTTCCTTAAGCTTTATCTGTCCAAGCATAAGGGAAACTTGTTCAGCTTGCTCAACTTGATCGTCTTGTTCCGTCCTGGCCGTTGCTGGGTTGATGCGGATATGCTCAGGACGAACGCCCAGAATGATTTTTCGGTCTGTGCAGGCTGCAGCTGATGAAGCTGTGCTGCCTTCGGGATCAGGCGTTTCTTCTGAGCCTGTAGTCAGGGTCTCTCTTTGAAGAAGTGATGAAGCCGTGAGTGAAGCGTCACAAGGCAAAAAATTCATCTCCGGCTTGCCGATAAAACCTGCAACAAATAAATTTGTGGGTTTTTCGTAAAGTTCCTGGGGAGCGCCGCTCTGGCGGATATCCCCGTGATCCATCACGACCACGCGGGTGCCCAGGGTCATGGCTTCAATCTGATCGTGGGTGACATAGATAAAGGTGGTCTTCAGCTTTCGGTAGAGCCTGGAGATTTCTTCGCGCATCTCTACCCTGAGTTTGGCATCCAGGTTGGATAAAGGCTCATCCATAAGAAAGACTTTGGGATGACGCACGATGGCTCTGCCCATGGCCACACGCTGGCGCTGACCGCCGGACAATTCGCCGGGCTTACGATCCAGGAGGTTTTCCAGGCCAAGGATTTCAGCGGCTTCTTCGACCTGTTCCCTGATCAGAGACTTGCGAACCCGGCGCATCCTGAGGCTGAAGGCCATATTCTCAAAGACGCTTAAGTGAGGGTAAAGAGCATAGTTTTGAAAGACCATGGCGATGTCTCGGTCCCGGGCCTCAACATTATTCATCACCCTTCCATCCATTTTAAGAAGTCCGGAACTTGCTTCTTCCAGGCCGGCAATCAGGCGCAGCAGAGTTGTCTTGCCACAGCCGGAAGGGCCGACCAGAACGAGAAATTCCTGATCCTGGATTTCCAGGGAAAGGTCATGAATAGCGGTGAAACCGTTGGGATACTGTTTCTTAATATGTTCGAGCTGAATAGTGGTCATGGGATTCCTTAAAAAATGAGAAAGACCCCTGTGGGCAGGCCCACAGGGGTAAGGAAAAATTTATTTGTTGAGCAGGTTGTACTCTTCAATGGCCTTGTTGATTTTTTCAGCCATGGTGCTCAGCACTTTTTCGGGATCGATATTGTTGTTCAGCATATTCTCGATTTCGCCCTCGATAATCTGGCGAGCTTCAGGGAAAACGGAGATCAGGGCGCCCTGAGACTCGGGTGAGGAATCGTGCAGCTGGTCGATAGCGGTCATGAACTGCGGGAACTTTTCGATATTTTCTTTGAAGACATCTTCTTCATGAGCTTTAACAGTGATGGGGAAGTAGCCGGTTTGGGCATTCCAGTAAGCCTGAGAGGCCGGGCTGATCATGAAGCTGATGAAATCCCACACGGCCTTTTCCTTGGCTTCGTCTTTGTTGTTGAGGGCCCAGAGAGAGGCACCGCCAATGGAGACGCCGCCGTCGGTTTTATCGGTCACGCTGGGGAGATAAGCTGTTCCCACTTCGAAGCGCTTGTCGACGTTTTCCAGAATTTCTTTCAGAGAGGCCGTAGAGGCGATGGTGAAGGCCGATTTACCAGCCACGAAGTCAGCGATGCCGGCATCAACGCGGCCAACGACAGGCGCATAGCCCTGGTCATGCAGATCTTTCCAGGCTTTGAGGATATTGAGAGCGCCGCCGTTTTCATCAAAGACGACTTTGCTGGCCTTGCCTTCACGCCCGTTGCCGTTATCGACATATTCGAGACCCTGTTTGCAGAGGAACTGCTCGAAGAACCAGCCGTAGATAGAGAGGGAGATAGGCTCACCAGCGCCGCCCTTTTCGCAGAGATCTTTGGCCATGCTGGCGATTTCAGCGAAAGATTTCGGAGCATCCTTGATCCCCGCCTTATCCAGGATGTCTTTATTGTAATAGAGGATAGGAGTGGAGGAGTTAAAGGGCATGGAGTAGAGCTTCTTATCAACGGTGTAGTAGGCTGCAATGTTCGGCTCAATCTGGCTGACATCGTAACCATAACGGTCAATGAGATCCTGCATGGGGATGACCCAGCCAGAATCGATCATGAAGCGGGTGCCGATATCGTAAACCTGAACCAGATCGGCGGCCATGTTGCCAATAGAGGCCGATTTCAGTTTGTTGATGGCGTCGTCATAAGAGCCTTGGAATTCCGTGGTGACATGAATGTTTTTGTCATTTTCTTCGTTGTACTTCTTGACCAGGGCGTCGATCGCTTCACCGTTCACGCCACCCATCGAATGCCAGAAAACGATTTCTGTTTTAGCTTCTTCAGCGGCTACAGGAGCTACGCTGCAGAGTGTCAGGCCGAGCACGATCACGAGAACCGCGCTGAGAAGAGAGAGAAATTTGCTTTTCATCATTTTTTCCTTTCATCTGTTCTTTTCCAGAGATGTGATCTATGTCAGGCGCTTTATGGCGCATAACACCAAACTTATGGGCCTAGCCTTTAACGGCGCCATTGAACATGCCTTTAATCAACTGCTTCTGACCCAGAATAAAAATGGAGATGGAGGGCAGGATAATCAAAACGACACCGGCGATCATCATGGTGAGAGACTTGGAATCCACACTGTCGAGCATGCTGATGCCGATTTGCACCGTGCGCATATTTTCGGAACTGGTGACCAGAAGCGGCCACATAAACATATTCCAGGCATTGATAAAGGTATAAACGGCCATGGCTCCAATGGCCGGCTTACTTAAGGGGAGGAGAATCGTGACAATGAAGCGAAGGTTACTGCAGCCATCCATACGGGCCGCTTCGTAGAGGGAGATGGGGAAGCTCTGGTAAAACTGGCGAAAAAGGAAGATGCCCATGGCGGAAGTGAGGTAAGGCACAATCAGGACTTTATAACTTTCCAGCCATTGCCAGGAGCTTACGGTCAGGTAATTGGAAATGATGGTGGCTTCGCCGGGAATCATCATCGTGGCCATAATCAGCATGAACAGGCCATCTTTGCCTTTGAAGTCAAGAAAGGAGAAGGCGAAGGCAGCCAAAGAGCAGGAGATGATCTGCCCGCCCGTGATGGCCAACGAGACGATAAACGAGTTGAGGATAAAGCGGCCCAGGGGCATCTTAGATAGAGCTGACGCGAAGTTCTCCAGAGTCGGCTGCTTCGGCAGCAAATTGAGATCCATGTTGAACAACTCACTTGAGGGCATAAAAGCAATGGATACAGCATAAAGAAGTGGGAAAAGCATGAATAAACCGCAAAGCAGGTTGAGGATGACAAGAGGAAGGGAGTTTCTGGCATTTTGTTTCGAGGGCTGGAGGTTTTTTACTTTTGCTTGCGACATGGCGTTCAAGTCCTTCTCACAGATTTATTTGAGCTCTTTTTTAGGGCTGTTTTGCTTATTTTCCGAGCGGAACATCAGCAGCGTGAGGATAAAGATGATAAAAAAGAGGATGACCGATTCTGTGGCTGCTGTGCCGAAACGGAAGTTGAAAAAGGCATTGCGATAAATTGAGAAAACGATGAGATTGGTGCTTTCTCCAGGACCCCCGGAGGTTAGAATCTTCACCTGGCCAAAAGACTGGAAGGCCAGGATAATATTCACGACCAGCGTATAAAAGAGGATGGGGCGCAGGCTTGGCAGGGTGATGCGGAAAAGCTTCTGCCATTCGTTCGCCCCATCGACAGAAGCCCGCTCATACAAGGTTTCGTCAATGGTGGTCAAACCGGCGGAAAAATAGAGAAAGTTAATCCCGGAATTAAGCCAGGCGGTGAGCAGAGCCACGCTGAGCAGGGCGTAGTGGGGATCCTGAATCCAGCTGATCTTCAGACCGAGGAGCTTATTGACGATGCCGATGGTGGGATCGAGCATGAGGCGGAAAATCATCGCTGCCGAAGCAGAGGCAATCGACATGGGCAGCGCGTATGCCGTGGAAAAAAAGCGAATGCCGGGGAAGGATTTCTGGCAGAGCAGGGCATTGACCAGCCCCATCAGCATGCTCACCAGAACTACAATCAAGACAAAAATGAGCGTGACTTTAAGGCTGTTGAGGAAGGAGGCGGATTGTAAAACCTCCCGGTAATTGTCAAGACCCACATAGATTTGTGCCTGCCCCAGATTATTCGTCTTATAAAGACTGAGATAGATCGTCTTGGCGAAGGGATAAAAGAGAAAGATGCCGAAGACAGCCAGACAGGGCAAGACGAAGAAATAGGCAGAAACTTTTTTCCAGGTTTTCATGCTAGAGCGACGCTTTCCATAGATTCTTGCTCGTCGGATCGGAAATCGATGCGGCCTCGGAAAATAGATTTTCTTCGCTACGGGGATCAAATGCCAAAGCTTTAACTAAGTTGAAACGCAGGCCAATCTCCTGGCCGCTGAAGAGCTCATAGTTCACAGGACTCAGCACAATGAGCCGAGATTGCTTATTTTCGGTGTAAAGAGCCATCTTGGCCCCGAGAAGCTCGCGGGAGATGATTTTCACACGCATGTCTTCCTGTCCGTCCGGAGGTACAAGCCTTATGTCTCCAGGGCGAACGCCCAGAATAAAGGGAGCCTCTGCAAAACCACGTTGAGCCAGCCGTTCTCCCTGCTGATTTGTGAGGTGGAGGATCGATGATCCGGAGATAAGCTGGTAAGCGCCGGGACGTTTCAGCATTTTCACTTCGAGAAAATTGATGGAGGGACTGCCGATAAAGGAGGCGGTAAACCTATTGGCAGGATGTTGATAAAGCCGCGAGGGTGTGTCCACTTGCTGCACTTTTCCCTTGTTCATGACGACAATTTTGTTGCCCAGGGTCATGGCTTCGACCTGATCGTGAGTGACATACACCACGGTTGTGCCCAGACTTTGATGCAGGCTTGCAATGACTCTGCGCATCTGTTCCCGCAATTTGGCATCGAGGTTAGAGAGGGGCTCATCCATAAGAAATAATTGGGGATGACGTACAATGGCGCTGCCAATGGCGACCCGCTGTTTCTGACCGCCGGAAAGCTCGGCAGGATGTCGGCTCAGCAGAGCGGAAAGCTCTAATAGTTCAGCGGCCTGCTGCACTTTGGCGTCCAGTTCCGGTTTTTTCAGCTTGCGAATACGCAGGGGAAAAGCAATGTTTTCATACACGGTCATATGAGGATAAAGCGCGTAATTTTGAAAAACCATGGCAAAGCCGCGCTGCTGTGGGCTAAGCTGATTGTAGAGTTGTCCTTCAAAATAAAATTCGCCGTCTGTGATTTCTTCCAGCCCAGCCAACATGCGTAAGGTCGTTGATTTACCGCAGCCAGATGGTCCAACGAGAACGACAAAATCTCCCTTATCAATCGTCAGATTGACGTCGCTGACGGCTTTGCTCCTCTGCTTGTCATAACTTTTACCTAAGTTTTTCAGTTCAATAAACGACATGCTTGATCTCCGAGGTTCTCTTCTAAATGATCAAAGCCAGTGTAGCAAGCAGAGATTAGCGACAAGTTTGACGCAGGTAAAAGATTGCAGGAGAGTGAATTTCCTTGAAGATATGGAACAACCCTTTGCGCGAAAAGGAGGCAATGAGGCAAGCTGGGCGCAGATCAGCTTTTTGTCAGAGATTGCTTTCTTTTTATGCGTTGGACAAGACATAGCTGTCCAGCGCTGTCAACAGGAAATATGTTAAATGGATGTGAGAAATGCTGATTATTTGCTGCGAGGGGCCCCGTAAGTTTTCAGCTGAATTATCCTCCCCATTTGACAAGAATTAAGCATTCTGTCAAGATAAAAAAAAGACTGGTACGTTGTTGGATGGCGTGCCACCTATAAGTTTTATCTGCAGATCACCATCGAATGGAGAGCTTATGTTGCGCCTGATGTGACGTTTCAGAGGCTGAAAAGAGGGGTTTCCTGCAGAGTTTTATAGCAAAATCCCAAACAAAAAGCATCACAACCATCGAATTTACGAAAGCGGAGGCTTATTTACCTGTGGAACTTTTTCACAAAAAAGAAAACAAAAGCGTCCAAACTCGCGATGTCTTGTGTCAACCCTCAGCGATTTCCAGACTTCTTGCGTTTTTTGAACTCAAGCCCATCGAACTTGGACGTATCCTTTTGGGCAGCATGATCATGGCTTTTGCCCTGGTCAATATTCACGCTCAGTCCAAGATTACAGAAGGCGGCGTCATCGGTCTTGTCCTTTTCGCCGATCGCGTTTTTGCCTTTGAACCCTCCATTGTGGCGCCTATCCTGGACGTCTTGTGCTACGCGCTGGGTTTCGGCCTGATGGGACTTGGCTTTATAAAAAAATCGGCCATAGCGACTTTAGCAATGGCTCTTTTCCTCAAGGTTTTCGATTTCATCGGACCCGTTCTTCCCAGCCTCTATGAATTTCCGTTGCTTGCCGCAGTATTGGGCGGTCTGCTCATCGGTCTGGGCTGCGGCCTCGTGGTCACACAGGGCGGGGCTTCCGGCGGGGATGATGCCCTTTCCATGTTTATCAGCCGCAAGTTTAAAATTTCCCTGTCGGTTTCTTATGTGCTCGGAGACTATCTGGTTCTCCTGCTCTCACTCATTTATATTCCCTTTAACCGCATTATCTATTCCCTGCTGACCACCATTGTTTCCTCACTCATGGTCGGGCAGGTCGAACTTCATTTGTCCAGACCGGCCTATGCTCCGGGGGAGTCCTAGCTCCGACAAAGAATAGCTCGCCGCTGAGCGGCCTCATTTTTACGAGGCGGACGTTATCGTCTGGCCTCGGCATTTCATCAGAAATACAGGTAGAATAACCATGCTGTGCTTGACAAGAGCTTGGCTTTTTAGATAATTTATATAAAAAGAGCGTGTAACCGCTCAATAAATGAAGGAGGAACGTGTGATCAAGTAAATGAGTGCTCAAGTCGCAGCACTTATGGACTTTTTCACTCCCACGGTACAGCTATGAAAAAACACTTAAGTCTTCTTTTAGCTCTGTTTGTCTGCCTCAGTCTTCTGCTTGTGGCCAGTCCGGTGCAAGCCAAAGAGCATGACACCCTGACCGTCGCAACAGCCTACGACGCCATTACCCTGGACCCTGTTGCCAACAATGACAGCCCTTCCAGCCACGCCATGCATCAGATCTATCAGGGTCTGATCGATCTCGACAAAGACTCGAACCCTATCCCGGTTCTGGCCGAGAGCTGGGAACTCCCCGATGATGTCACCTATATCTTCCACCTGCGCAAAGGCGTGAAGTTCCACAATGGTGAAGAAATGAAAGCTGAAGACGTGGCCTATTCCTTTGAACGGGCCCGCAAAGCTCCGGCTGTTGCCCATATCTTTGGTGATATCAAAGAAGGCAGCTTTGAAATGCCTGATGATTACACCATCAAGTTCCAGCTGAATAAACCTAATACCGGCTTCTTCAAATGTCTGGCCCATGCTTCCGGCTTTATTGTCAGCAAGAAGGCTGTTGAAGAAGAGGGCGAGAAGAAGTTTGGTCAGAATCCTGTCGGCACCGGTCCCTTCAAATTTGTGGAGTGGAAAAAGAACGACCATATGACCTTCGAGCGTTTCGATGATTTCTGGGGCGATCCTAAACCGGCCTACAAGACCATGATCCTTCGCGTGATTCCCGAAGCCACCAACCGTACCATTGAGCTGGAATCCGGCGCTGTGGATATCGCCTACGAGCTTACTCCGCAGGATATTGAGCGCGTCGAGAGCAATCCAGACCTGAAGGTTCTCCGCGTTCCTGAATACAGCACGCAGTATCTCGGCCTGAACCTCAGCCAGAAGCCTCTGGATGACATCCGTGTCCGTCAGGCCATCGCTTATGGCCTCGATATGAAAGCCATCGACGCCGCCGTGTGGCGTGGTGTTGGTAAAGCTGCTACGGGCCCCTTTGAAGGCAGCATGCAGTATTCTATCGCCAACGATATGAAGCCTTTCCCCCGCGATGTCGAAAAAGCCAAAGAGCTTCTGAAAGAAGCTGGCTATCCGGATGGCCTCGAACTGACGCTCTCCACCAATGAGAAGACCGAACGTGTCGATATGGCCGGCTGGATCAAAAACATGCTGGCTGAATGTGGTATTTCCGTGAAGATCGAAGTCCTTGAGTGGGCGGCTTATATTGAGAAGCTGGAGTCCGGCGAACAGCAGATGTTCCAGATCGGCTGGACGCCTGATGCTCCTGATGCGGATATGGCCCTCTGGCCCTGCTTCCACTCCAGCGCCAAAGGCGCCGGCGGCAACTATGTTTTCCTGGAAGACGAAAAAGTCGACAAGCTGCTCGAGGATGGCCGTAAAACACCTGACGGTGAAGAACGTGCCAAGATTTACAAAGAGCTCCAGGAATATATTGACGAACTGAAACCCTGGATTTATGAACACAACGGCGAAGTCGTCATCGGTGCGGCCAAGTATATCGAGAATCTCGAGCCCTCACCTTATGCCTGGCATCCTATCTGGAAGGTCACTTTTTCTGACTAGTCAGAGTTTTTGATCCAGCTGCCCCGGGGAGTCTGGCAGCATCACTATGCCAGGCTCTAACTTTAAACTCGGTGCTTAATAAATTGCGGACGAGTCCGCCTCTTCAACGAGGCGGACTTGTTCTGTAAAATGCGGAGACCCTATGATTAAATACATCATCAAGCGTTTGCTGCTGCTCATTCCTGTAATGCTGGGAGTAAGCCTCGCGGTCTTTACTCTGCTGCATTTCTCCAATGGGGATCCAGCACGTGCCTCGCTGGGGCAGAATGCCTCGGAAGAAGCCGTGCAGGCTGAGCGTGAACGCCTGGGCTTAAACGATCCTTTCTTCGTCCAGTACGGACACTATCTTGAAAATATAGTTTTTCATTTTGACCTTGGTGAGAGCTACCGCTCGCACAAGCCGGTGACCAAAGAAATTCTTGATGCGGCTCCGGCAACCTTTAAGCTGGCCTCGCTTGCCGTCACACTTGCCGTCATCGTGGGGGTTCCCATAGGGATAGTTTCGGCCATACGCCAATATTCCTTTTTCGATAACATCATGATGATCTTTGCTCTGATCGGTATTTCCATGCCGGTCTTCTGGCTGGGTCTTCTTCTGATTATCTTTTTCTCAGTTCAGCTCGGCTGGCTGCCCTCCTCGGGTTTTACGCATTTCAATCAGATGATCTTGCCTTCCATTGCTCTGGGTGCGCAGAGCATTGCGGTGATTACCCGTATGACCCGTTCCAATATGCTCGAGGTCATTCATAAGGACTATATTCGCACCGCCGAAGCTAAGGGGCAGAAACGCAGTGTTATTATCTGGCAACACGCGCTTGGCAATGCCCTGATCCCGATTATTACCATTATCGGCATTCAGTTTGGCCAGCTCCTGGGTGGTGCGCTCATGACCGAAGTTATTTTCTCCATTCCGGGGATTGGGCGCCTCATGGTCGATGCCATTAAAGCTCGCGATATTCCCATCGTTCTTGGTGGCGTGCTCTTCGTCGCCGTGGCCTTTGCCTGTGTCAACCTGATCGTCGACTTGCTCTACGCCTTCGTTGACCCGCGTATTAAGTCGCAATACACGTAAGGAGGACGAGCATGAATTCTAAGTCTTTTGTGAACGCTCTGTCGCAAAATGCCCCAAATGGACAGCCGACAGGCGTGCTTGATGAGAGCATTTATAATGATCCCCATATTTATGATCCCCTGACGCTGGAACATGCTGAAGAAGGCGGTCATGATCGCAGAAAACGCCATTTCCGCCGTCTTTCGGAAATCTGGCGACGCCTGCGCCGCAATAAGCTTGCCATGGTTGGCCTGGTCATTCTGGCGGTGCTCATTCTCTGTGCCATCTTTGCGGACTATGTAGCCCCTTACAAAGCCAATCAGTTTGATATGGGCGCCCTTTTTGCCAAACCTTCACCACAGCATATCTTTGGCTGCGATAACTTTGGCGCCGATATCTTCAGCCGCCTGATCTATGGCTCACGTATTTCATTGCGCATCGGCTTTATCTGTGTCGGTATCGCTCTGGTCATCGGCGTGAGCATCGGCGCGCTCTGCGGTTTCTTCGGGGGCGTCGTGGATATTGTCTTTATGCGCCTTATTGATATCTTTCAGGCGATTCCTGATATTCTTCTGGCCATTGCCATTATTGCGGCCATGGGACCTGGTCTCGCCAACCTCATGATCGCCGTCGGTATCGCTGCGATTCCGGCTTATGCCCGTATTGTGCGCGCCTCCGTGCTTTCACTGCGGGAGATGGAATTTGTTGAGGCGGCCAGAGCGACCGGCTCTAATCCGGCCCGTATCATCTTTAAACACATCCTGCCGAACTGCCTTGCCCCCATCATCGTTCAGGCGACGCTGGGTTTTGCCTATGCCATTCTGAACGCGGCCGGCATGAGCTTTATCGGTCTCGGGCTTGAACCTCCGACACCGGAATGGGGCGCCATGCTTTCTACAGCCCGCGGTTATATCCGTGATTATCCGCACATGACCCTCTTCCCGGGTCTCGTCATTGTGCTCACGATCTTCGCCCTGAACGTGGTGGGCGATGGTCTGCGCGATGCGCTTGACCCGCGTATGAAACGCTGAGGATGGAGAAAAAGATGAACCAAGAAACGAACAATGAGAAGTACTTGCTCAATATTCAGGATTTGAGCATTGAATACCGCACCGATGATGGCATCACCAAAGCAGTCAACGGCTTAAACCTTCGCGTGCGCGAGGGCGAAACGCTGGGCTTCGTTGGTGAGACGGGCGCCGGAAAAACCACAACGGCGCTGGGCATTATGGGACAAGTCCCGGATCCTCCGGGTGTGGTGACCCACGGCAGCATCGAGTTTGAGGGCGAAGATCTGCTGAAAAAGAGCAAGAATGAGATGCGCTCCATCCGCGGGGATAAAATCTCCATGATCTTTCAGGATCCGATGACTTCGCTGAACCCCATCATGCGCGTCGGTGCCCAGATCGAAGAGGTTGTGCGCCTGCATCAGAACCTGGATAAATCGCAGGTGCGTCAGCGTTCCATTGAGATGCTGGAGACGGTGGGGATCCGCAAAGAACGTGTGGATGATTATCCTCATGAGTTCTCCGGCGGCATGAAACAGCGCGTGGTCATCGCTATGGCGCTGGCCTGCAATCCCAAGCTCCTTATCGCAGATGAGCCGACCACCGCCCTTGACGTGACGATTCAGGCTCAGGTTCTGGAGCTGATGAAGGATCTGAAGAAAGATTTCAACACCTCGATGATCCTCATTACCCATGACCTCGGTGTTGTGGCGGAGATCTGCGATTACGTCGCGATTATGTATGCCGGTCGCGTGGTCGAGTACGCGGACGTCAGCAAAATATATAACGAGCCGCTTCACCCTTATACGCTCGGCCTCTTTAATTCCATTCCTTCGCTGGATGAAGACAGAAAGCTGAAGGCCATTGCCGGTATGCCCCCAGATCCGACAAATCTGCCCTCCGGCTGCCCCTTCCACCCGCGCTGCCCCTTTGCGACGGTGCTCTGTTCCAAATACGAGCCGCCTGTTTACAAGCGTGAAGATGGGCACGAGGTATCCTGCTTCCTCTTTGATCCCAAGCACCCCATGCCTCGTCGTCAGCTGAAAGAAGAACAAGAAAGTGAGGAAGCCTAGATGGCAGAGCTAAATCAGGAAAAAGGCCATCTGCAGAACGCCGCAGAGCTTTCGCAGGAACGCCCGCTTCTCGAAGTGCGTGGCCTGAAAAAATTCTTCAAAGTCAAGTCCGGGATTCTCCACGCCGTGGACGGCATCGACTTTGACGTCAAACGTGGCGAAACGCTTGGCATGGTTGGCGAATCAGGCTGTGGCAAATCAACAACGGGCCGCGCCATCCTGCGCCTGCATGAACCTACGGCCGGGACGGTGATCTTTGAGGGGGAAGATATCCTCAAATACAGCGGCTCAGAAAAGAAAAAGATGCGTCAGAATATGCAGATCGTCTTTCAGGATCCCTATTCTTCGCTGAATCCACGTCTCACCACCTACCAGCTGATTGCCGATCCGTTGCGCGTCAACAAAGAAGTGCTTCAGGGAGAAAGCCTTGAAAGCCGTGTGCGCACGACCATGGAACTTGTTGGTCTGGAGCGCCGTCTGCTGGATGCCTACCCGCATGAGCTTGACGGTGGCCGTCGCCAGCGTATCGGCATTGCCCGCGCGCTCGCCCTGAAACCCAAGTTCATTGTTCTGGACGAACCTGTATCAGCGCTGGATGTGTCCATTCAGGCTCAAATCTTAAACCTGCTGGAGGATTTGCAGGAGCAAATCGGTCTGACCTACCTCTTCATCGCCCACAATCTTTCGGTGGTGAAACATATTTCTGACCGAATTGCCGTCATGTACCTCGGCTCTATCGTGGAGATTACGGATCATAACCTGATCTTCCGTCGGCCTATGCACCCTTATACGCAGGCCTTGCTTTCTGCAATTCCCATTCCCAAGGTCGGCTTACAGCGCGAGCGCATCATCCTGAAAGGCGATGTCCCCAGCCCCGTGAATCCCAAGCCGGGTTGCCCCTTTGCCGGTCGCTGCCCCTATAAGCAGGAAATCTGTGAGAAGGAAAAGCCCGCGCTCGAGTTGAAGGAGCCAGGACACGAAGTGGCCTGTCATTTTGTGAAAAAGCTTGCGGACGGCTCTGTCGATGTACCTGGTATGGGCACGCTGAAGGCCGAATAAGCTCCTGCTCAAACTTAGCCTGAACTTGACGAACCCGGAGATGTGAATTTCCGAGTTCGTTCTTTTATACCTTTTTTCTCACGCTTTTCAGAGCTTTTTTTGCGTGGAAGCCCTAAGGGGAAAGTGAAGAATATTGCCTTAAAAGAGAACATATATGCACATCATTATTTCATTCATGTTACAATCTTTTAACGTTTTCCTATCATTTCCTTTCTAAGCTCTTTTGCCTCTGTCCTCAGTGCCTGAAAAAACGTATGCTTCGGGATAAGAGACTGCTGGGACTGGCGGCGTGACGACTTGATAGAGCGACCTTCTGAGAGTACGACAGTTCCAGTGAACAACAGCTCGACTGAGGGCCAACTTGAGTGAGTGGCAGTTTAGGTTAGTGTCAGTTTGAGCGTTCGTGTTTGATGTTTTGAAAGTGTTTTGGCGATGAAGCAGATGAACAGGCAGCACAGGATGAATCAGTCCCCGAGAGCAATGGCTTCCGAAAAGATGCCGGAAAAACGCCGCCATGGCCGCGGTCAGCCAATTAAAATGCTCTTTTTCCTCCTTACGATGATCTTTGTGCTCAGCCTTGCCGTGAACATTTATCTTCGACAGGAAAAAGAAATGCGGCGCCTTAGTGCAGAAGGCGACGACCTTCATAAAAAATTAGACCTCGCCATGCAGGAAGAAAAAGACATCGAAGAGATGAAAAACATGAGCGGCAGCGAAGACTTCATTGAGCGTATGGCTCGTGATGAGCTCGGTCTTGTACGCCCGGAAGAAATCATCTTCGTGCATTGAAAATTCCTTTCCCTTTTCCTTTCCCAGTGCTTCATGATACAATTTATTTCGCGATTGCCGCGTGCGACCCGCAGCCGATGGCTGGTCCCGTGCAATATGGCCCGTGAACCCCGTCAGGTCCGGAAGGAAGCAGCGGTAAGCGGTTCACCATATGTGCCGCGGGGGCTCCGGTTTCGGCTGTGGATCAGACGCGGCGATTGTCATTTAAAAGGAGTGTGCCGTGGGATATTTAGCCCTCTATCGTGAATGGAGACCGCAGAACTTTGATGACGTCGTGGGGCAGGAACAGGTTGTCTACCCCTTGAGGCAGGCTGTCATCAGTCAGGATATCGGCCATGCCTACCTTTTCTGTGGTACCCGTGGAACCGGCAAAACCTCCCTGGCAAAGATTTTCGCCAAAGCGGTCAATTGTTTGGATCCCCATGAGGGCAATCCCTGCAATGCCTGCGAAATCTGTGAAGGCATCAATAAGGGGAGCCTTCTGGATGTTCTGGAAATCGACGCGGCCTCCAATAATTCTGTCGATAACATTCGCCGGATCACGGATGAAATTGTCTTCACGCCGAGCCAGGCCAAATATAAAGTCTATATCATCGACGAGGTTCACATGCTCTCGCAGGGGGCTTTCAACGCCCTTTTAAAAACGCTGGAAGAGCCGCCTGCCCATGCTATTTTTATTTTGGCGACCACCGAGCCTCAGCGCCTGCCTGCGACGATTATCTCGCGCTGTCAGCGCTATGAGTTTCGCCGCATTCCCTCTGAGAAGATCATCGAACGTCTGGGCAAAATTGCCGAAAAAGAGAAGATCAACATCAGCGGGGATGGTCTTGCGGCCATTGCACGCATCGCGGACGGTGCACTGCGTGACGCGATCTCGCTCCTGGATCAATGTTCTTCGGGCTTTTCCGGACGTATCGAAAAAGATGATGTCCTGCGTTTGTCCGGCATGGTTCAGGATGAATTTATTGCTGATTTTACCGAAGCTCTCTTCGACCAGGATCTCTCACGCATACTTAACGCCGTTGAGGAGCTGCAGATGTCCGGTCGCAACATACGCCGCTTCCTGCAGGATTTTATTCGCACGCTGCGAAACCTCCTGGTCTGTAAACTCAGCCAGGATTCATCGACTTTGCCCGAACTTTCGGACAAGGATCTCAAACGCCTGCAAAGCCTGTCAGCGCGCATTTCCAGACCCGCCCTCATGGGCCTTATCGTGCGTATGTCGGCCCTGGATAATGACCTGCGCTGGGCTGGTGATCCGCGGACATCCTTGGAGATCGCTCTCATCGCCGAAATGAATGAAAGTCACTCGGACGCCGCTGCGCCCGCCGAAAAAGTTGTTCCCGCTGAAGCTGCGCAGGTTAAAAACACGACTCCGCTCAGGAAAACTGTTTCGACTAAAGGAACAGTTCAGGCTGCAGAGAAGAACTCAGTCGAAGACGCCGCTTCTCCCGAGGAAACAGTTCCGGTCGAAGAAATCGCTCCAATCAAAGAAGATATTCCCACTGAAGAAGCTTCCTTAGATCCAGAGAAAGAAGAAGCGTTTGAGTTTCCCTCGGAGTCAGTTTCTCCTAAAGCTAAAACTACTTCAGATCCATCAGTTTCGGCCTCAGAGGCTCATGCCGAAAACGCCTTTGAAATAGCTCCACCGCTTGCCGGGCCGAATTCAGACCCGTCTTCAGCAGCGACAGCAGCTGTGGACGAAAGCTACGAACAAACTTCTGCAGAGCCGACTTCTCTTGTATCTGAAACCCTTGCCACGACCCTTTCTGAGCCGAGAACAGCTGAGGCCGAAACACTTGCCGATCCTGTATCCGAGCCTGCTGCTGAGACAGCCAGAGCCAGGTCGCCGGAGAAAGCATTCCAGGTGGAGAAGGAGCAGATCGAGGTCGTCTACCAGATGCTGCGCGAGAACTATCGCATAGACCTGGCCATGCTGCTCCGTCCGGCTGAAATCTATATTTCCGGAGATCAGCTGATCATTCACTACCACGAAAGTGAGAAAGCCCATGGCCGCACGGTACGACAGGCAGACAACCTAAGCCTGATTCGCTCGGCCCTGGAAAAAGCAGGGCTTCAGGCCAGGCGTCTGATCGTTGAAGTGGAGAACGAAGAAACGGAAAGCAGTGATGCAGAAGCTTTAAGAAGCCGCAAGAGCAGGAGCTCTAATCTCAATAAAGAAGAACCAGAATGGATGAAACGCCTGCGCGAGAGCAGCCAAAAGCTCGGACTTCCGATGGAAGTCGTGGGCGAAGAGGGGATTTCTGAGCCGGATGATGTCATGCCCTTCTGATTTGCTCAGCGCACGAGCTACAAATTTGGTCAGCTTATAAGCCAGGCTTATGAGCTAGTATATTCATAGATAACAACAAAGAGAACAAGAATTCGTAAGTTGTAAAGAATAAATCATTAAAAGATTTTCGGAAAGGAAACAGAGAGATGGCAAAAGGACGCGGAGGCTTCCCCGGTGGAGCCAATATGAATCAGCTCATGCAGCAAGCACAGCGCATGCAGCGCAAAATTGCAGAAGCCCAGGAAGAGGCGGCTCAGATGAAAGGGGAGGCAGAAGCCGGGGGCGGCATGATCAAAGCCGTCGTCAACGGTGAACATCAGCTCGAATCCATCGAAATCAAGCCCGAAGCTGTCGATCCGGAAGATGTGGAAATGCTTCAGGACATGATTACGGCGGCGGTTAATGAGGCCATGCGTGACCTTGACAAAAAAACCGAGGCGATCATGGGGCAGGCTACCGGCGGTCTGAATCTGGGAGGACTGGGCTTTTAATGGCCGCTTATTCTCCTCTCATTGCGAAACTTATCACCCAGCTTGGCAAGCTTCCGGGGATCGGCCAGAAATCGGCGCAACGCCTGGCTTTTCATGTCTTAGATATGAAGCAGGCAGAAGTCGAGGAGCTGGCCCACACCTTGATTGAAGCGCGCAGCGGGATTCATCTCTGTCCGGAGTGCTGTAACCTTACCGACGGCGAAATCTGCGATGTCTGTGCCAACCCGGGACGCGACAGGAGTACCCTCTGTGTGGTCGAAAGCCCGCGCGATGTGGCGGCCATGGAACGTATCCACGAATATAAAGGGCTCTATCATGTGCTGCACGGGGCCATTTCCCCCATGCAGGATATCGGTCCGGAAAGGCTCAAGCTGCGCGAACTCCTGACTCGTCTGCAAAAGCATCCCGAGGTCAACGAGATCATTCTGGCGACTAATCCCACTGTCGAAGGTGAGGCGACCGCCCTCTACATCGCCCGTCTGCTGAAAGATTCCGGCATCAAATGCACACGCATCGCCCATGGTCTGCCCATGGGCAGCGACATCGAATATGCTGACGAAGTGACCCTGGCCCGTGCCCTCTCCGGCCGCCAGGAGATGTAAGTGAAGTCATGGAAACGGTATTAAGGCATCAATCTTAAAGATAAGGGACGCTGAAATTGCGTACATTGAAAAAATAAAGAATATGGTGGGTTCCCTCACTTGGTAAATAATCCATAGCAAAGACTTTTATCCAGGAATTCACATGTCGGTGAGTCCTTACTCTCTTTTTAGCCCAGACACAAAACAGCTGCCCCACCTGGGACAGCTGTTTTAGCTTTCAGAATTGATCTTATAGCCCTATTTTCCGAGCTTTCCCTGCAAGGCGCTCATCTCTTTGGCGGCATCGCCCAGCAAAATGAAGCCGACGAGCGTATCGCCTTTATAAACCAGCTTTTTGTAGCTGTAGGCATCCTCGTCCACCGTAATCTCGAAGCGAATGCCGTCGCCCTCTTCGGCCGGGTGTTCGCCCTGCGAGACAATACGCGTATTCATGGTGTTGACGACATAGGGGGGCGTGATTTTGGTAAATTCGGCCTTACCACCTGCGGCATTCGTTCCGGCGACTTTACCCTGTTGCATGGAAATCGACCAGAGACCGAACCAATAGCCATCGTCGACCTCGCAGAGGTCACCGGCTGCGTAAATATCTTTGACGGAGCTTTCCATAGCTGTATTGACCTTGACGCGGCGCCCGATTTCCAGCCCTGCCGCCTCGGCAGCTTCACTATTGGCGCGAACGCCCACCGCCAGCTGCACGGCATCGCAGCTGACGCGGCGGCCATCCTTCAAAACAATTTCGGAAACCTTGCCATCTTTTCCATGCTCGATCGAAGCGGTGTCTGCATCGACAATGACCTCGATGCCAAGCGATTCCACATAACGGCGCAGCAGTTCGGAGCAGTCCGAATCCAGCTGACGCTGCAGAAGCTGGGGCGACCGCTCAAGAATCTTCACTTTGACACCAGCCTGCTGGAGCTGCCAGGCGGCCTCCATGCCGAGCAGACCACCGCCGATAATGGCCACTGTTTTGAGCCCTTTCTCGCGGATGTCGCGGCTATAGTCTTTTGCGGACTTCATCGTCCAGAGGGTGTACACTGAACCCTTCTCGCCACCGGGAATGGGCGGGACAAAACTGCGGCTGCCTGCGGTCAGAATCAGCTTATCGTAGGCTAGAATTTCGCCCTTCTCGAAGGTGACCTCCTTTTTATCGGGGTTGATCGACTGCATGGCCTGGTCGAGTTTCAGCTCAATCTGCAGATCCTTGTACCAGGACAGAGGGTGAAGAACCAGTTTTTCCGCATTAGCCGGATCCTTAAGGACCTCAGCCACGCGCAGACGATACACAGGCAGGTCAGCTTCGCTGCCCACCAGCGTGATTTTGGCCTCCGCATCTGTTTTACGTGCGGCTTCCGCGGCGGAAACTCCTGCAATACCACTTCCCACGATCAAAATTTGGCGACTCGACATTTTTTCTTCCTTTCCCATTTGGCTATTTTCTGTTCCTGCAGGTTTGCACACCTGCAGTATTAGCTTTTTCTTAAGCTGCTGCATTCCGCAATGGCTTGCTTTTGGCGCCTGCGTCATTCTGCTCATACAGCTTTTCGCAAAGGCTGCTTCTGCTCTTGCCTGTTTCTGTTGTTTCAGCTGCTCCTGCTTTTGTCCTCCTATACTCAGGAGAACATCAGAGAACGAAGCCGGACGCTTACCTGGCGTTCACAGCATCGTCGTTCGCAGCATCCTTACAATTTTAATTTATCTTAACACGATTTTTCTTAACGCGCTTTACAGGCTTTGACTCAGCAATGGCCAGCACAGACGCTTGAAGCCTTCGTTTTTCTTTCTGTCGAAGGCCGAAAGACATTTTTGTCGATGACTGACGTCATTCATGTCGATGAACAAAATTTTTTGCCGACCTTAAAAACGGTTATACTAAAACAAAGAAGCAAGAAAAGAGCAGGCATCAAGCGTGAAAAAAGAAAGCAAAGGGAAGAAGTTGAAACCGAGGACTAAGTCAAAGCATGCCACGCGGTCATCAACCTCGCGGGCTGAGTCGCAGGCCGTCGGCTCACAAGAGACGACTTGCGCCCTGCGGCTGACATTGCCGCAGACTAAGCCGCTTGCTCAGCCAACACAGGTCAATCATGTCCGTCAGGTGCTATCCTCACAGCAGGTCATGCACACCCAGCAGACAAGTTTTGTCGCGCGCGGCCTGGTGCGCGACCTGGGTGACGCAGGTGAGGGCATCGCTGCACTTCGCTCAGAATTGCCTCAACTGGACGGGCGCATCGCTTTTTTAGAAGGCGCTCTCCCCGGCGACAAAATTATCCTTGGTCGTTCAGTTCTCTCTTCACTGGAAAAACAGGGGCCCTTACATCTGAAAAAAACGGATTTCGTGATTGAAGAGGCTTCCCCTTATCGCCAGACAGCCTTTTGTCCGGTCTTCCCGGACTGTGGAGGCTGCACGCTGCAGGAGCTTCAATACCCGGAAAGCTTAAAGTTCAAAAGCCGGAAAGTGCGTGAATTGCTTATTCGCATCGGCAAAATACCTCAGGCTGAGGCCGAAAAACTCGTTCGCCCCTGCCTCGGCATGGTTGAACCTTTTCGCTTCCGTTCGCGCGTGCAAATCAAAGTGCAGGCGAGAAGAGACGGAAAAATTCAAACGACATGCCATCAAGAGGGTGCAGCTCAATCCGGGCAAGCTCAAATCAGTAAGGCTCCTGCGGAGAACCCTTGTTGGGGGCAAGCAGCCAGCACTCAAGCAGAAAAGTCTGATGTAAAAATCCCTCAATTAGGTTTCTTTAAACGGTACAGCCACGAGATCGCCGATTTTTCCTTCTGTGCCATACAGCCGCGCGCCTTTGATGACTTTCGTGAAGCGGCTCGCCACGCTTTAGGCGGGATGCTGGCGAGCGGCGGAGAGGCCGCCAGGGCAGCTGAGATGGTGAGTGAACTGCAGCTTCGGCAGAATCACCAGGGCAATCACTTCCTCGTTGTTGTGGTCTGCTCATCCGCAGCCGGAGAGAGGCGACAAGAGAGCGGCAAAAACTGCATGAAAAAGCAAAGAGGGGCTTATTCAGACTCGCAGCAGAAGCTGCAAAGCCCGGACGCTCCGCCCCAGACGGAAAGCTTTTTCCCGCTTACAAACGCCCTGGAGCAGGAGGCCGAGCGCCAGGGAGCCAATCTTGCACTCTGGCTGAACATCAAAGCTGCAGGCCCTACCGCAGATCATGCCGAAAGCCCTGCGTCAACGAACTTCATCAAACTCAGTGGCCCCGAACAGCTGGAAGATAAGGTGCTCGGCCTGCGCTATGCGCTCTCTCCGCAGGCTTTCTCGCAAACCAACCTGGTACAGGACGAAGTCCTCTATCAAACGGCCCTCAGCATGATCGATGAATACGTTGGCCAAAGCGAAGAAGCTCCAAGCATACTCGAGCTTTATTGTGGCAGCGGCATCATCTCCTTGCTCCTCGCCCGGCACTTTCCGGGCGCTGACATCAGCGCGGTCGAAATCGTCCCTGCCGCTATCCGCGACGCACGAGCCAATGCGGCTATGAACGGCCTGGACCAGCAAAATCTCCGCTTTATCTGTGGTGACGCCTCACAAGCGGACATCAAGCTCCAAACCAAGCTGGAAGTAAAGGTAGCTTCCAGTCAGCAATCCGTGATAAATGAGGAGCTGCCATCCAAGCCTAGCAAGCCCTACACCCTTATCGTCGTCGATCCACCCCGTCAAGGCCTGGCTCTAAGCCTCTGCGAAACCATCAAATCCTCAGGAACACCCTTCCTGCTTTATATCTCCTGCAACCCCGCCACCCTTGCGCGCGACATCGCCCGGCTCAGCCCGGCCTATCAGCTCAAAGCCGTCCAGCCCATCGACATGTTCCCCTGGACCGGGCACGTGGAGACGGTAGCTCTGTTGTCCAAACTAAATACAGAACATCATTTAGATATAGAAATAGGGGAAGATGAATTATCTGAAATTGACTTTTCAAAAGACGCAACTTATGGAGAAATTAAAAAGTATGTGTTAGATAAATACGGACTAAAAGTTTCAAGCCTATATATTGCACAAATAAAAAGGAAACATGGTCTAATAGAGAGAGAAAATTATAATTTTAGTAAGAAAGAAAATCAAAGAGGGTCACGTCCGTAAAATGGTGTAAAAGCAGAAAAAGAGCCAGAGGTCAATCACC